>Ga0256407_10004178_pt1 | contig 24501 bp, 14 predicted proteins | sample RumenRJG_04DNA_FD_193489 | JGI IMG/M metagenome (GOLD analysis project Ga0256407, IMG submission 193489) | Bovine rumen microbial communities from Lethbridge, Alberta, Canada - RJG_04 | ecosystem: Host-associated > Mammals > Digestive system > Stomach > Rumen | place: Canada: Alberta... | reverse complement strand
ATGCCCAGCCAGAACCACCGGCAGTGTTACCTACCTCAGGGTCAAGACCGGTGTAACCGGTGAATGTGTAGAGGTTCTGAGCCTGAACATAGAAGCGGAGCTGCTGCAATGGGCAGGACTTCCAGATCTTCTTGAAGTCGTAACCGAGCGTTACGTTCTTGATCTTGAAGTAGTCGGCATCCTCCATGTAGCGGGTAGATACCCAGATGGTGTTCTGGTGACCGGTAGCGGAGATGCGTGGCTCGGAATTCGAGGTGCCTTCGCCATGCCAGCGGTTCAGGATAGTGGTATCGTAGTTCTGGTCGGGATCATCGCCGAACGAACGGTAGGAACGCATGATCTGCATGCCGAATGCACCGGCACCGCTGACTGCGAAGTCAAAGCCCTTCCAGGACATGCCGAGGTTGACACCAAGCGTGATGTCGGGGTTAGGATTACCAATCTCATGACGGTCGCAAATCGAGCCTTCTGCGTAGGTGATAACACCATCGTTGTTCCAGTCATCCCAGATGCAGTCGCCGGGCTGCGCATTGTCGAGGACAGCCTTGCCGGCGGCACGGGCTGCGTCGATCTCAGCCTGATTCTGCCAGATGCCGCTGTACGACATACCGAAGAAGTAGCCGATGGGCTTGCCTTCCTCTGCACGGTAAACGTACTCAGTACCCTGTGAGAGGACACCGCCAGGACCATTGATGTAGTGGTTCTCGTTGGCGATACGGGTTACCTCGTTCTTGTTGGTGGCAAAATTCACGCCGATGTTGTAGTTGAAGTCCTTGCCGATCTTGTCGTTCCAGGTGAGAGCGATCTCGACACCGGTATTCTCCACGTCGCCACCATTGATGGCTGCAGGATTGGTACCGAGGACGGCAATCATTGGACCTGTGATAAGCCAGTCCTTCGTGGTCTTCTTGTACCAGTCGAAGTTCAAGCCGAGGCGGTTGTTGATAAAGCGTGCATCGAAACCGAGGTCAAGCTGCTCGGAGGTCTCCCAGGTGAGGTCGGGATTTGGAACGATGTTGGCATAGGCACCGGTATTGGGAGTACCAGAAGTACTGGTCAGCATGTCGGAAGCGAACTTGTAGCCGCTGTCGTTGGCAGAGCCTGACAGTGCAATCGTGGCAAGATACTGGTACTTGGCGATACGGTTGTTACCGTTCTGGCCCCAGGAAGCACGAAGCTTGAAGAAGTCAAGCCAGCTCTGGGTGCTCTCCATGAAGCTCTCGTTGGTGATTACCCAACCTGCGGATACCGATGGGAAGAAGCCCCAGCGGTTGCCGTCGTTGAAGATACTTGAACCGTCGTAACGCAGGGTTGCGGTAGCCATGTACTTCTCCTTGTAGTCCCAGGTGAGACGGCCGAACCATGAAGCGAGATACTCCTCATCGTTTGGATTGCCACCAAGGGAGGCGTCGGTAGCGGCAGCCAGCTTGATGTTCGACAGGTAAGCGGAATCCCAACCCTTCAAAGTGGCGAGCTGTTCGCCATAGGCAACCTTGTTGGAACCATTGATGTTCGAACTCCAACCGGTGCTCTGGAAGCTCTGACCAACCATTGCGCTGAACTTGTTGCCAGCAATGAGTGGAAGATCATAGGTAAGGGTATTTTCAATGGAGTATCCTGTATTCAACCAAGCACTCTGGCTGACGTTATATGAACTTACAATAGCTGCACCTTCTGCTGGAGCACGTGGTTCTCCATAGCTGCGGTATGCGCCTGCACCCCAGTTGAAGTTGAACTGAGTACGCCATCTCAGGCCCTTGATAGGCTGGATAACGAGGAATGCGGTAGCGCTGGCATTGAAGTTGCGGCTCTCTGCCAAGGAGTTGAAGCCACCCTTGGTGAGGTTCTCCCATGGGTTGTTGAACATAGAGGGGTTCCAGCCCTGACCGTAGGCGGGTGTGCCGTCAACATTCTGATAGAAATAGATATCGCCATTCTCTGCATACTGGGGCAGAAGTGGGCTGGTCTGAAGCAGGCTGTGGATATAGCTCCAGTACATGCCGTCCTCAGCAAGGTCGTGGCTCTTGTTGTAGCCAATCGAGATGTTCTCACCGATGGTGATGGCATCGAAGTCCTTAACCTTCAACAGCACGTGATCGCTGTTGATACGGATGGTGTGACGATTGTAGTAGGATGCCATGTCTGCACCCATGATACCTTCGTTGTCGGTATAGGTGTAGGACAGCGCGAACTTCGACCTGTCGGTACCACCGGTCAAGGTCAGTGAGTGGTTCTGCTGTACGGCATTCTTGTTCTCGAATACACCCCACCAGTCGGTGCCTTCCCAGCCGCCGTTGACCTTGGCCAGGATGTCCTGTGGTACATAGTCGGCCCAATTGATCTTGGCACCAGATGTGTTGAAGTTGTACTCGTCAAAGATGGTCATGTACTGCTGTGCATTGAGAAGCTGAGGACGCTTGTAGGCATTCGACCATCCCATGGCACCATTGTAGCTGAGCTCGATCTTGCCTGCCTTGCCCTGCTTGGTGGTCACCAGGATCACACCGTTGGCAGCACGGGCACCGTAGATGGCTGCCGATGCAGCATCCTTCAGGATATCGATGCTCTCGATGTCATTGGGGTTGATGCCGTCAAGGTTGCCACCTGCTACACCGTCGATGACGTAAAGAGGCGCAGCGTCACCGGTGGTGCCGATACCACGGATGTAGACCTTGTAGCCCTTGCCAGGCTGCGAGGACGACTGGGTGATCTGTACACCAGGGGTCTGGCTCTGCATGGCCTCGAGTGCGTTGGTAGTGTTCAGCTTGGAGATGTCATCACCCTTTACCTGAACGGTGGCACCGGTCAGCAACTTTTTCTTCATGGTACCGTAACCGATGACGACCACGTCTTCGAGTGACTGGCTGTCCTCGCGGAGGGTTACGGTCATGCCTGGGGAGGCCTTGACTGACTCAGATACGTAACCGATGAAGCTGACTTCAAGTTCAGATCCAGCGGAAGTATCCAATGAGAACTTGCCGTCGATGTCAGTGACGGCACCAATGGTAGTACCTTTGACGCGAACGTTTGCCCCGATAACGGGGTCACCAAACTCGTCAACTACAGTACCGGTAATCTTCTGGCTCTGTGCGATAACCAGCACTGGGAACATCACGAGCAATACGAGTGCATACAGTACGTTGCATGCCCGATTCCCGAACAAAGATTGACAGGTGATTTTCATACAAATTGGTTTTGTTGTAAATGTAAAAATTAGTAATATGTGTATAAACGCACTTTTCACGAATTAGAACTCCAGGGGCTCCTATTGGAATACTCAAGAATTCGAGTGCAAACATAAAGATTTTTTACGAATCTTCCAAATCATTTTATTAAGCAAATTTTAGTTTTTTTGCATTTTGAATCGAAAAAAGGGGGAATTTGTAACGTTATTGGAGACCTTAATGGATGCTTTGGGTTCAAAAAACAAAACTTTTGAATACTGAACGGATTACAGCAGATTATTCAGTTGGAAAATGAAACATATATGTTATCCTTGACATACATTATATATAATATAAGGGTGTCAAGGCGAAAGATGACATAAAGGATATTTTGCATTTACTTATTGTACTTTTGGGCAATTTACATCCAGTGCAAGAAAGTAGGATTTATAGCCTCAGAACGTGCATTTCCCTGAACGAGCAATGCCCCTTACCACACTCGTTCCATCGCGTTTCGCTCTTCAATTGTGATCGGCTGTCGAAAGAAACTTTCCCCTTCTCTTTTGTCCATATTTTGAGCAGAAAATATTGCATCCAAACGCAGTTAATTTTTTTTAACAATACGGCTTATTGTAAAAGATACGATATATGAACAACCGATTGCATTCAAGGCTAAATTACAAGAAGAGGTTATCGCTTATTGTACAAAAAACGATAACCCCATTTTGGAGTATCGAAAAATAAAGTAAAAAATATTTGGTTGGAATTGAAAAATGCTATATCTTTGCCACGCAAATCATAACCGAGTCTTTATCCTATCATAGATTTGCGCTCGAATTACATTATCTAATTTCAATACACCGATTAACATGGATCAGGATGCTCTGAACTTCGACCCGCACGTCTCAGTCGACTGCGTCATACTAGGGTTCGACGGCGAATCGCTGCAAGTGCTCCTGTCCCGCCGTGGCAATGAGGTGCCTGAGGAGCAATACAACAACCTTAAACTCCCCGGGCGCCTCTTGCACACCGACGAAGACCTGGACGAGGCCGCCCTTGACATCATCACCAGCGTAACAGGAAAACATCATCCACTCGTCAAGCAATTCCGTGCCTACGGTTCCCCATCACGTACTTCGAATCCGAAGGACGTGCTTTGGCTTGAAAATGCCATCAAGCAGAAGATCGGTCGCATCGTAACCATCTCCTATTTGTCGCTGATGCGCATCAACAGCCGCACGGCTCGTCCCAAGGACAACGATGCGCAGTTGTGGTATCCCGTACAGGATCTTCCGTCGCTTGCCTTCGACCACAACCAGATCATCCAGGATACGCTCAACGAGCTCTACCGTATGGCTGGCCAACAGCCACAGATGCTCTTCGAGATGATGCCTGCCAAATTCACTGCTGCCCAGTTGCGCCGACTGCATGAGCAGGTGAGCGGCAAGACGTTGGATGTGCGCAACTTTGCCAAACTCGTGATGAACAAGCCCTACATCATTCCACTGAACGAATGGGAGCAGAATGTGAGTCACAGGGCTGCCCGTTTCTATCGTTTCAAACCATAAGACTCAACTATACTATTATTACCATTAACCAACAAAATACTACAAATTATGAATCTATTACTAGGATATGACGTTGGCACGTCGTCGGTAAAAGCGTCACTCGTTGATGCACAGACCGGCCAGACTGTAGCCAGTGCACAGTACCCCGATGCAGAAGCGCCCATCATGGCCAAGCAGGCTGGTTGGGCTGAACAAGAACCCGAAATGTGGTGGGACGAACTTGCCCAGGCGACCAAGCGCGTAGCCAGCAAGGCTGCTACCGTTGCTTCGCTCAAGGACGTAAAGGCCATCGGCATCTCTTACCAGATGCATGGCCTCGTATGCGTTGACAAGGAGGGCAAGCCCCTGCGTCCTGCCATCATCTGGTGCGATGGTCGTGCAGTGCCTTATGGCAATGCCGCCTTCAACGCCATCGGTGGCGAGAAGTGCCTCACCCATCTGCTCAACAGCCCCGGCAACTTCACCGCAGCCAAGTTGGCATGGGTGAAGGAGAACGAGCCGGAATTATTCGAGAAGATCTACAAGATCATGCTCCCTGGCGATTACATTGCCATGCGACTCTCGGGCGGTGACAAGAAGACCACCGTCTCCGGTCTGTCGGAGGGTATGTTCTGGGACTTCAAGAACAACGAGGTTTCGAAGGACGTGATGAACTACTTCGGCTTCCCCGAATCACTCATCGCCGAAATCGTTCCCACCTTCTCTGTACAGAGCCGTGTCTGCAAGGCCATTGCCGAAGAACTCGGCCTGCCCGAAGGTACTCCAATCAGCTATCGCGGTGGAGACCAGCCGAACAATGCACTTTCGCTCAACGTGATGAAGCCAGGCGAAGTAGCTGCTACCGGTGGCACATCGGGCGTCGTCTATGGCGTGCTCGGCGAAGTCAACTACGATTCACTCAGCCGCGTCAACACCTTTGCTCATGTCAACCACAACCAACCTGACACCCGTCTGGGCGTTCTCCTTTGCATCAACGGCACGGGCATCCTCAACGCTTGGGTGAAGCGCACCATCGCTCCCGAAGGCATCAGCTACAGCCAGATGAATGACCTGGCCGAAAGCGTTCCAGTAGGAGCCGAAGGCCTCAGCGTCATCCCATTCGGCAATGGTGCCGAGCGTGTGCTCCAGAACGTCAATCGCGGTGCAAGCATCCACGGCATCAACTTCAACATCCACAAGAAGGCTCACATCATCCGTGCTGCCCAGGAAGGTATCGCATTCTCGTTCGCTTACGGTATGGAGATTATGGCAGGTATGGGTATGGACATCAAGACCATCAAGGCCGGCCACGCCAACCTCTTCCTTTCGCCGCTCTTCCGTCGCACATTGGCTGCCGTAACAGGAGCGTCAATCGAACTCTACGAGACCGACGGTTCAGTAGGTGCAGCTTATGGAGCAGGTATCGGTGCCGGCATCTACAAGGACAGCGATGACGCCTTCAAGACCCTGAAGCACATTGCTACCGAGGAGCCCGTAGAAGACGTTGCTGCATACAAGGAGGCTTACGAGCGTTGGAAAGCGTGTCTGTAATCAATTTCACATATATAATAATAGAAAGGGAGCCATTCAGACTCCCTTTCGTCAGTTTACCTATACTTCGATGAAAAAAAGCCTTTCTGTGCTTATATCTCTCCTCTTCTGCCCTGTTCTATCAGCACAGGTTATCATCAACGAAGTGATGCAATCGAACATCGACTGCACGATGGACGACATCAACGAGTTTCCCGACTCTTGGGTAGAACTTTACAACACGGCAGCGAGCAGCACGGCTATGCTCTCGAACTATTCACTCGGCTCACAACGTGACGGCAGCGATGCCTACCAGCTACCTGCCCGCAGTCTTGTTTCGCACGGATACATCCTCGTCTATTGCGACAAGGAAGCTACTGGCATGCACACCCCCTTCCGCATAGATTCGGGCAAAGGAGCCGGAGTTTACCTATTTGACTCCAGTGGACAAATCGTTGACTCGGTTTTCATCGAAAAGAAACAACCTGCCCCCAACATATCGTATGGTCGCGAAACAACTGGGTCAAGTACGTGGGGTTATCAGTACGAACCAACTCCCGCCACCGAGAATTGCGGAAAGATCTGCACAGAAATATTGGGTGAACCAATCTTCAGCGAACACGGACGCATCTTGACCAAATCGCAAACCATCGAACTAACCCTCTCACTGCCCGAAGGCACTCCCTCGGGTACTGTGATACGCTACACGACCGATGGTAGCGAACCCACCCGCGACAGCCAGTCGTACATTTCACCCATACGATTCTCATCGACACGCGTCATTCGTGCCAAACTCTTCTGCGACGGTTACCTTTCGCCCCGCTCCACTACGCAGTCTTATCTGTTCCTGGGTCGCGAGATGACCTTGCCTGTCGTCTCGATAGTGACAAACAGCAAGTACTTCAACGATTCGAAAATCGGCATCTACGTCAATGGTTCGTACAGCAGTTCAAGGAAAAACTATGAATACGACTGGCGCAGGCCCATCAATTTTGAATACTTTACAGAGGCCGACTGTGCGAGCCAGCTCAACCAGTTGGGCGAGACTCGTGTGGGAGGCGCTGCTTCGCGTGGCCAAAAGCTCAAAACTCTAGTCGTCTATGCCAACAAACGTTTTGGCGAGAAGCATCTCAAGTACGAATTCTTTCCCGACCAGCGTCCAGGATTGAACAAATATAAGTCGATCATGCTGCGCAACGCGGGCAATGACTTCGACTATCTGTATATGCGCGATGCCATTTGTCAGCGCACCATGGCCTCACATACCGACCTTGACTGGCAGGCTTGGCAACCCGCCATCTTCTTCCTGAACGGCACATACAAGGGCATCCTCAACATCCGCGAGCGCAGCAATGCGGCCAACATCTACACAAATTACGACGGTCTGGAGGACATCGATATGATCGAAAACTGGTATCTTCTCAAGGAGGGCACCTATGATAACTACATAGATTTCGTGCACTTCTATAAAGAAAAGGGACATACCTGGGAAGAATACGACAAGCTCATGGACCTCGATGAGTACATCAACCTGATGGTGATGAATCTATATTACAACAACTTCGACTTCCCGGGTAATAACTTTATGATGTGGCGTCCCCGCGAGGAGGGTGGACGATGGCGTTTTGTTGCCAAGGATGTTGATTACGTCATGGGGCTATATGGGCAGGGCACTTCTAGCTATCAGATTTTCAAATGGCTCTATAATCCCAACTACGACTCCAGCCACAACTGGGAGGCAAATAGCTATGATAACACACTTCTCTTCCGACGACTGATGGAGAACGAGGAGTTCCTGCGAGTCTTTACCGACCGTTGTGCCATCTACATGGGCGATTTCCTCAACCTAGACGGGACTTGGGAAGTGTGGGAGCCAATGTACAAATACATCAGGACAGAATACCCCACCCACCGCAAACTCTTCAACCAATGGTGGCCCAACTACGACAGCGAAATTGCGAACGCGAAAAACTGGCTGAGGGGCAGAACATCGAGCTTCTATTCACAAGTGGCCGATTACTATTCGCTCGGCACTCCTATCGCCACCGATATCAACAAGATGATGGCCGACACCACTCTCGCCGGCCTCACCATCACCTTCAATGGAGTCCCGCTCTCGAAAGGCAGATTTGACGGCAAATATTTCCCGAGCCGCGAAGTGACCATCGAAGGCACACCTACCCTCGACGAGGACGGCAATCCCATCGGCTCGCGCATTGTTACAAGATGGACCGTTGTGACCTACAATGGAGGTTCGTCCACGCCTCAGCACTTCGATGGGCCTACGTGCCACTTCACCATGCCGGCATCGGCAAGCCGTATCTCCATCAATGCCACCTTCGGACAAAGCGAAGGACTGGAGCAGATCAGCGACGATTGCGACAATTCGCCTGTCGAAATCTATGACCTGAACGGCAACCGCCGGGATGCTATGCAGCACGGAATCAACATTCTCCGGAAGTCCGACGGTTCGGTCAAGAAGGTGTTTGTGCAATAAGAACTTTTCTAGAATATCTAGAGACTCTAGAAATTCTAGATAATCTAGAAAAACAGCCGCAGGCCTTGTGGGTCTGCGGCTGATTGTATTCATTAGAGGAAAAATCTTTACTTCACCGTAATCGTCACAACGCTGTGAGCAGGCAGCGTCACGAGGAGTTGGCCCTTCTTATCGACCTTGGCTCCCTTGAAAGCGACAGGCTTCACTTCGTCGGCTTTGCCGAAATCGTTGTAGGCATGAACGTCAGGGGCAGTGATTATTTCGCCCTCAGCGCTCTTCACCTTCATTCCGTCGATATTGACGGCAACGACGTGCTGGTTGTTAAGGTCCATGTTGGTGAGCGAAATGTGCATCACGCCATTCTTGTCGCACGATACGGTGCGGCTCACGGTCGGGATCTGCTCCTTGGCATTCACGCTGATATAGTTGCAGACGAGATCGGAGGGCACGTAAGTGGCTTCCTTGTGAACATTATACATCTTGAAGACGTGATAGGTCGGTGTGAGCACACAGGGATCCATCGGATTCTTCTCGTTGGTCAGAATCATCGACTGCAGCACGTTCACTACCTGAGCGATGTTAGCCATCTTGATGCGGTCGGTATATTTATGGAAGATATCGAGCGACGAAGCAGCCACGATGGCATCGCGCACGGTGCTCTGCTGATAGAGCCAGCCAGGGTTGGTACCTTTTTCGACGTTGTACCAGGTTCCCCATTCATCAACGAGCAGTCCGATGCGCTTCTGGGGATCATAGCGGTCCATAACTTTCATATGATCAACAACGCAATCTTCAATCTGCAACGCCTTCGACACGATGTTGTAGTATTCCTGGTCGGTAAAAGTAAGGGCCCAGCCCTTCTTACCCATCGGAATGCCGGTTTCGGGATCGTTCTCGGTGCCCCAGTCACGCACAGCATAGAAGTGAACCGAGATACCGTTCATCCTATGTCCGATTTTGCGCATGCAGACCTCGGTCCAGTTGTTGTCGGTCGAATTGGCTCCCGAAGCGATGCGATAGAGGCGGTTGTCACCATAATTGCGGGCATAGATTGCATAGCGGCGATAGAGGTCGGAATAATATTCAGGATTCATATCTCCGCCGCAGCCCCACGACTCGTTTCCTACGCCGAAGTACTTCACCTTCCAAGCCTTGTCACGGCCATTCTTGCGACGCAACTCGGCCATCGTCGAATTGGTGTCGGAGGTCATGTACTCCACCCATTTTGCCATCTCCTCGACCGAACCCGAGCCTACGTTGCCAGAAATGTAAGGCTCACAACCGAGCATCTCGCAGAGGTTCAGGAATTCGTGGGTACCAAAGGAATTGTCTTCCACGGTGCCGCCCCAGTTGTTGTTGACCAGACGTGGACGATTCTCCTGCGGACCAACGCCGTCCATCCAATGGTATTCGTCGGCGAAACATCCTCCAGGCCAGCGCATCACTGGCACTTCGAGGGCTTTCAATGCCTCAAAAACGTCCTTGCGATAACCCTGCACATTGGGGATGTTCGAATCGGGGCCTACCCAGATGCCGCCATAGATGCAGCGTCCGAGGTGTTCGGCAAACTGTCCGTAGATCTCTTTCGGAATCACATTCTTGGCCTGATCGGGATGAACATTGAGCTGGACATCCTGTGCCAGTACAGAAATCGGCAGCATAAGTGCAACTGCCATCGACATGAAAAGTTTCTTCATGGGGTAATGAATATTAAAAGTGTTAGTATTGGATTGGTTCTTCATTGATGGTGCAAATATAATCAATTTATTCAATTTCGCAAAAAACTCCATACTATTTTTCTCCAATTAATGAAAAATATGCGATAAAGCAATATTTTTTACAAGTATTCTTGCCAACTATTCAAAAAAACACTATCTTTGCAGCACATAAAAAAAAACACTTAATAGAATTGCTCAAAGATGAAGACACAGATCATTCTTCTGGCGGCACTCGCCAGTCTGCAACTATTTGCTAACGACAATGCCATGGTCAACAGTCCCGATGGCAAACTTGAAGTAAACCTTGGCATACGCCACGGGCGCCCCTATTATAGCGTAACCTACGATGGGTTGAAAGCTATCAACAATTCCCTGCTCGGCCTTACGACCAACGAACAGGATCTCACAAGAGACCTCAGCATCAAGACTACGGAGACCTCCTATATCGATGAACGATACAAATTGGATCGTTCGAAAACAAGTGAGGTCCACTACGTCGCCAACCGTCTGCTTGCCACCCTTGCCACACCGCAAGGACAGGAATTGCAGGTGGAATTCCGTGTGAGCAACAATGATGTCGCTTTCCGCTATCTGCTTCCCAAACAAGGTGAGACGGGCTCGGTGCGCGTCACCTCCGAAGCAACCAGTTTCAGTTTCCCTGACGGGACTACCACCTTCCTCACTTCACAGAGTGACGCGATGATCGGCTGGAAGCGCACCAAGCCCAGTTACGAGGAACTCTATTGCTGGGATGCTCCAATGTCGCAAGGATCACAGTATGGCCACGGCTATACCTTCCCCTGTCTCTTCCACGAACGTGGTGTCTTCGACAACAAGGCCGACGAATTATGGGTTATGATTAGCGAAACCGGACTCGACAGCCGCTACTGTGCCACTCACATCAGCGATGCTCACGCCAATCCACTGAATGGTGGCGGCATCTTCCAGTCTTCATACCTTAATACATATACAATCGCCTATCCGATGCCCGAAGAGAACAATGGCATCGGAACGACAGATGCAGCCATCGCTCTTCCAGGCACAACACCTTGGCGCACAATTACCGTAGGCCGCACCATGAAACCTATTGTAGAGACGACCGCCCCCTGGGACAATGTAAAGCCTGTATTCGAAACCAATCGTCAATACAAGATGGGACGTGGCACATGGAGCTGGATCCTTTGGCAGGACGAGTCCATCAACTACGACGACCTCTGCAAATACGTCGATCTGGCCAAGGCCATGGGATACGAGTATGCGCTCGTCGATAACTGGTGGGACACCAATCTCGGCAAAGAGTGCGACGGCACGGCAAAAGACCCCAACAAGAGCATCGAGAAGTTGATTGAATACGCTCACTCGAAGGGCGTGGATGTCTTCCTCTGGTACAGTTCCAGCGGCTATTGGAACGACATCGAACAAGGTCCTATCAACCGTATGGCCAACAGCGTCGTTCGTAAACGCGAGATGAAGTGGCTCGAAAGTGTCGGCGTGAAGGGCATCAAGGTCGATTTCTTTGGAGGAGACAAGCAGGAGACCATCCGTCTCTATGAAGAGATTCTCAGCGATGCCGACGACCACGGCTTGATGGTCATCTTCCATGGCTGTACGCTACCTCGTGGCTGGGAGCGTATGTATCCCAATTATGTGGGTTCGGAAGCTGTCCTTGCTTCCGAAAACATCGTTTTCGACCAGGCGCAATGCGACCTCGAAGCCAAGTACGCCACCCTTCACCCCGTGCTGCGCAATGCTGTTGGCTGCATGGAGTTCGGCGGATCGTTCCAGAACAAATACATGAACCGCGACAACAAACCGCGTGAGAATCGTCACGTCAATACGCGTCCATGTACCTCTACGTTCAGCCTTGCAACTGCAATCCTTTATCAAAACCCCATCCAGAACTTCGCACTTGCGCCCAACAACCTTGAGGATGCTCCCGAGGTAAGCATGCAGTTTATGCGCGATGTTCCTACCACTTGGGACGAAGTGCGCTATATCGACGGCTATCCTGGCAGATATCTTATTATGGCCCGTCGTCATGGTGACACCTGGTATGTCGCTGCCATCAATGCGGAACCGCAAAAACTCGTCATCAGCCTCGACCTCAGCGTACTCAACGCCACCTCATTCACCCTTTACAGCGGTGGCGATACACCTACTGCCAAACCTATGAAACTCAAAGCCGGCAAGACGTTGCTCAACCTTGCCCCCAACGATGGCATCGTCATCGTGGCAAAATGAACATAAGTGAAACGAACGTAAAAAAAGAGCCCCGAAGGAAAAATCTTTCGGGGCTCTTTATTAAATCTTGTCGTTCTGAATCATTGAAACCAAGTCGGGACGAATCTCAGCATAATCTTTCGACCGCAGATACTTGCGTATAAGCTCAACGTGATGCAGATTGTGCAAATCCGATCCGATGAAACTGATCATACCCTCATCCAGAAGGCGATAAGCCATCTTCTGGGTTGATTCGCCATAGTATCCCGAAAAACTGAGGATATTGCATTGGAGTTCCACACCGAGGTCCAATAAATGTTCATACGACTTCAGGCCACGGCTCGAATAATAGTGGTAGCGCTCGGGATGTGCCATAATGAGATACCAACCCTTATCCTGCAGTTTGTATATCACATCGTCGAGATTGAGCAATGGCTGTTGGAAACTGTTCTCAATCAGAATATATCTGTCCTTGAGCGGACGCAGCTTGCACGACTCTTCGCCCCACTTGCCAGTATTCATCATATTGATGAAACTCTCGTCGAGACGATACTCGAAACTGAAATCCTCGCATTCGATAGGAATCTGCGCCTCGGCACATTCAGCCCTCAGATCAACAAACAGAGGATGAATCCTTTGAGGTGTATTCATATAGCTTGGCTCGGTGTGATGAGGCGTGAATATGACGCGTTCAACACCGAACTCATGCAATGCTTTCATATATTCCACAGAGAACCTCATCTCAGGCGAACCATCATCGACACCTGGGATGATATGGCAATGCAACTCACGCTTATAAGGCAGTGGAAGCATTTCCCTTTTTTTATGAAACAAGAAATTTAAAAACATGTTATTATCTTAATCTTGGGGTTGCAAAGGTAAACTATTTTCATTTTCCAAACAAATTTTGTAATGGAAAAAGTACATTTTTAAATAAAAAACACCCACATTGATAGTATTATTGCTATTTTTATATGATTTTTAGGCCAACTCAACCGATTATTTTGTATATTTGCACCGGTATTCGTTGCACATTGACACGTCCGATTCCAAACGCCACGAATTATATTTTTTATTTCATATTTTAATTACCTAACAAGGATGAAATCTACATTCATGAAGGTCGGCGCAATTATCGCCGTTACCGCCCCAATCCTTTTGGCCGCATGTTCTGCTCCTCAGCAGGCCAAAGAGGTCAATCTTACAGCTTCTGGTCTCGATCCAGAACAGTTCGTCGACACTATCAACGGCAAGCCAACTGCCCTCTACACTCTCACCAACGAGAACGGCATGGAGGTGTGCATCACTAACCTTGGTGGCCGCATCGTCAGCATCATGGCTCCCGATCGCGACGGCAAACTCCAGGACGTAGTGCTTGGCTTCGACAATGTGAAGTCTTATGCTAACCTCGATGGCAAGACTCCATCTGACTTTGGTGCAGCTATCGGTCGTTTTGCCAACCGCATCAACAAGGGCAAATTCACAATTGATGGCGTAGAGTATGACCTCGTCAAGAATGACCATGGCAACACGCTGCATGGAGGTCCTACAGGTTGGCAGTATCAGGTGTATGATGTTGTCGAAGCTGACAGCTCAAGCATCACCCTCCAGATTATCAGTCCCGATGGCGACAACGGATTCCCCGGTCAAGTGACCGCCAAAGTAACCTATATCCTTAACGACGATAACGACCTCGTCATCCTTTACAACGCTGTCACCGACAAACCAACGGTCATCAACATGACCAACCACTCGTATTTCAACCTCAGTGGCGACCCCAACAACAGCATTACCGAAGACTCTCTGATCATCTATGCTGATAAGATGACTCCCATCGACGACAAACTCATTCCCACAGGCGAGTTCCGCGAACTCAAGCCCGGCGATCCATTCTGCTTCATGCCCGAACGTGGCAAGCCTGGCATGAAACTTATCGGTCAGGACATCAACGCCGACGACGAGCAGGTTAAATTCGGCAACGGATATGACCACAACTGGGTACTTATGGCTCCCCCTGCCAATGTCACCGACCTCCCACTCTGCTGTATCATGATGAGCCCCAAGAGCGGCATCGTCCTTGTTGAACGCACTTCCGAACCTGGCGTACAGGTTTATTCAGGCAACTTCCTCAATGGTTCCGTTACCGGCAAGAAGGGCATCAAGTACCAGCAGCGCACCGGCATCTGCCTCGAGACCCAGCACTATCCCGATTCTCCCAACAAGAGTGACGTCAAGGGATGGACTGACTGTGTACTTCGTCCAGGCGAGGAGTATAACTCCATCACCGTCTTCGAGTTCCACACCACCGACGAACTGCTGAATGGTCCACGTAAGCACGAGGCTCCAGCCCAATAATCACGGTTGCAACATAATTAATTAATCAATAAAACACAAAAACACAATGGCACAAAAACAAGAACGTAACTGGGTTGCTATCATCACGATGTTCTTCATCTTCGGTATGATCAGCTTCGTTACCAACATGGCTGCCCCATTCGGCAATATCTGGGGCTTCAAGTACGAGTGGGCTGGCATGGCTGGCAACCTCATGAACTTCCTTGCTTACCTCTTCATGGGTATTCCAGCAGGTAATATGCTCATCAAGTTCGGCTACAAGAAGACCGCCCTCATTGCCCTTGCAGTAGGTTTCATCGGCCTAGGTATCCAATGGCTCTCGAGCAAGGTAGGCGCTGACGTAGCTGTATGCGAAATCGCTGGACAGATTTGCTCGCTCAACCTCTTCATCTATCTCCTTGGCGCTCTGGTCTGCGGATTCTGCGTCTGCATGCTCAACACCGTAGTGAACCCCATGCTTAACCTCCTCGGTGGTGGTGGCAACTCAGGCAACCAGCTCATCCAGGCAGGTGGCACCATCAACTCGTTGACCGGCACCCTGACCCCAATGCTTGTCGGTGTCCTCATCGGCACACTCACCAAGAACACCACGATGGCCGAAGTGTCGCCACTCGTCATCGCCGGTATGGTAATCTTCGCTGTTTCGTTCTGCATCATCTCGTTCGTCAAGATCGAAGAGCCACAGGGTGACCTTTCGAATGTGACCTACGAGCGTTCGCCTCTCGCATTCCGTCACTGTCTGCTTGGCATCATCGCCATCTTCTTCTATGTAGGCATCGAGATCGGTGTGCCTAACGAGATGAATATGTGGATCAGCCGCCTCCCCTTCGAGGGCGCTGCTGCTGTGGCAGGATCCTTGGCTGCTGCCTACTGGTTCCTTATGCTCTGCGGACGTTTCCTCTCCACCATCATTTCCGGTAAGGTTTCTACCCGCACCCAGATGATTACTGTTTCGTCAGTAGCTATCCTTCTCCTGCTCTGTGCCATCTTCACAGGCAACATCAACATCTCGCTCTTCGGTGGCGAAGTACCTCTCTCTTGCCTCTTCATCTTCCTCTGCGGTCTCTGCACCTCCATTATGTGGGGCGGCATCTTCAACCTCTCGACCGAAGGACTGGGCAAATATACGGCCAAGGCTTCGGGCCTCTTTATGACCATGGTCGTAGGTGGTGGTGTCATGCCATTCATCCAGGACAACCTCGTTCGTCCAGTTACCGGCTATCTCGGATCCTATTGGCTCATCATCGCTATGATTGCCTATATCCTCTTCTATAGCCTCTGGGGCAGCAAGAACGTCAACAAAGATATCAAGGTCGATTGACCTTGATATCTTTACGACTTTTTGTTACAAATACAGTTTGAAGTTTTTTTCACACACATTACAAATCCATACTTTTTTTTACTACTCATTTCAAAATGGACGTTTTAACAGCGCTACAAAACAGTGGCTTCAAGACCATTGACTTTGTCATTTTGGTCATCTATCTTATTGTTTTGGTTAGCCTCGGTCTTTTCCTTAGCCGCAACAAAGATGGCAAGGAAAAGAGTGCTAACGACTACTTCCTGGCAGGCAACACGCTCACATGGTGGGCCGTAGGTGCATCACTCATTGCCGCCAACATCTCTGCCGAGCAATTCATCGGCATGTCTGGAACTGGCTTTGCCGACGGCATCGCCATTGCCGCTTACGAGGTCATGGCCGCCGTAACTCTTGTTGTGATTGGCAAGTTCCTCCTGCCCATCATGCTCAAGCAGCGTATCTTCACCATCCCGCAATTCCTTCGCGAACGTTATAACGATGGTGTAGGTCTGGCATTCTCCATCCTCTGGCTCTTCCTCTACGTCTTCGTCAACCTCACCTCTGTGGCTTGGCTTGGCGCATTGGCTATCGAGCAGATCCTTGGTCTTCAGGGACTGGCTGTCGAGATCTTCGGCATCACCATCTCCATCCGTATGATCATCATCTTCCTGCTCTTCCTCATTGCTGGTATCTACTCCATTTACGGTGGTCTGGCTTCTGTAGCTTGGACCGACGTGATGCAGGTGACCTTCCTCGTGGGTGGCGGTCTCATCACAGCCTACTTCGCACTCCGTGAAATGGGTCTCGTGTTCGATACCGATGCACTCGGTGCCTTCAACAAGATCTACACCGACCTCACCACCGGCAATTATGCCCAGGATACACACTTCCACCTTGTCATCCGACAGTCGCACAATCCTGAAGCCTTTGCCAACGTTCCCGGCATCGCTGCCGTTGTGGGTGGCGTATGGTTGACCAACTTGGGCTACTGGGGCTTCAACCAGTATATCATCCAGAAGGGTCTTGCAGCCAAGAATGTCGATGAGGCAAAGAAAGGCCTCGTCTTCGCAGGCTTCCTCAAGATCCTTATCCCATTCATCGTTGTGCTCCCCGGCATCTGCGCCTATTATATCGCACAGAATCCCGAGACCTTCTCGTCGATGAACCTCCAGGGCAAGATCAACATCCCCGATGATGCCTATCCCTGGCTCATCCGCAACTTCACTCCTGTAGGCATCAAGGGTCTGTCGTTTGCTGCACTTACCGCTGCCATCATCTCGTCTTTGGCTTCGATGTTCAACAGTACTTCTACCCTCTTCACCATGGATATCTACAAGAAGTATCTTGAACCAAAGGCCACCGACAAGAAGCTCGTCAACGTAGGTCGTCTGACCTCTGTAACTGCCCTCTTCATCGCTCTCTTCACCGTGAAGCCACTGCTTGGTGGTATTCCACAGGCTTTCCAGTACATCCAGGAGTATTCCGGCTTCATCTATCCCGGCATCATCACCGTCTTCGGTCTTGGTCTTCTCTGGAAGCGTGCCTCGTCTTTGGCCGCTGTCTGGACCGCCATCATTACCATCCCGCTTGGCGTGCTCTTCAAGATCTTCCTGGGCGATGTGCCCTTCCAGTTCCGTGCCGGCTACATCTTCATCATCCTCGTCAGCTTCTTCATCATCATGTCGCTGCTCGACAAGAAGTATGTTCATGCCGAGGAGCCCGCTGCTGTTGACAAGACAATGATGAAGCGTTGGGCTCAGATTCTTGGTGGCCTTGGCATCATTATGATCATCACGGCTATCATCGTGGTTTGCATGGGCAATGCTACCGAGCTCACCACTTATCTGAACGACATCGGCTTCCAGGCATTCATCTTCTTCGGCGTACTCGTTGGCTGCAACGGTGTATGGCTTTGGAGCAATGCTACCAGTTCGAAGAAGGATCCGAAGGCGCTTCCTATCGACCTTGGCATCTTCACTACTACTCGTGGCTATACCTGGGGCACTATTTGCATCTGCGTCATCACACTAATCCTTTACGCCGTATTGTGGTAAATTAACGTAAGGGAGTGAAAGGAACATCCGTCCCTTTTACTCCCTTTTAACTCTCTTTAAACACCATTATTACTACCTTTAAAAATTATGCTTGAAGAATTAAAGAAACAAGTATTCGAAGCCAACATGGAACTTGTCCGCCAGGGTCTAGTCATCTACACCTGGGGCAATGTATCCGGCATCGATCGTGAAAAAGGCCTCGTCGTCATCAAGCCATCGGGCGTTGACTACGATGTCATGAAAGTGGAAGATATGGTTGTCGTCGATCTTGAGACCGGCAAGGTTGTTGAAGGCGACCTCAATCCATCGAGCGACACACCTACTCATCTCGTCCTCTATCGCGCATTCCCCAACATCAAGGGCGTCGTACACACACACTCAACCTATGCCACCGCCTTTGCACAGGCTGGTTGCGACATTCCAAACATCGGCACTACTCACGCCGACTATTTCTACAAGGACATTCCTTGCACCGATGACATGACAGCCCGTCAGATGGCTGAATACGAGAAGGAGACTGGCGTAGTTATTGTCAACAAGTTCCAGCAGCTCGGCATCAATCCCGACCACACACCCGCTGTGCTTGTCAAGAACCATGGCCCATTCTCATGGGGCACATCACCTGCCAACGCAGTCTATAACGCCAAGGTTATGGAGCAGTGCGCCAAAATGGCTTTCGTCAGCTTCAGTGTCAATCCCAACACCACTATGAACCCACTTCTCGTCGAGAAGCACTATATGCGCAAGCATGGTCCCAATGCCTATTATGGCCAAAAGGGACAGAAGCATTAATCAATTAACAATTAATAATCTACAACTATCTTATGGCATTTGAAAATCTCGAACTCTGGTGGATTACCGGAGCACAATTACTATACGGCGGTGAAACCGTCAAGATCGTCGATGGACACTCAAAGGAAATGGTTGCCGGCCTCAACGAGTCTGGTATCATCCCTATCAAGGTTGTATATAAAGGCACTGCCAATTCCGACAAGGAGGTAGCCGCCATCATGAAGGCTGCCAACAACGATGAGAAGTGCGTAGGCCTCATCACCTGGATGCACACCTTCTCTCCTGCCAAGATGTGGATTCATGGCTTGCAGCAGCTCAACAAGCCTATGCTGCACTTCCACACACAGTACAACCAGGAGATTCCTTGGGATACCATGGACATGGACTTCATGAACCTCAATCAGTCGGCACATGGTGACCGTGAGTTCGGCCACATCTGCGCCCGTCTCCGCAAGCCTCGCAAGGTCGTTGCCGGCTATTGGAAGGATCCGAAGGTACAGGAGCACATCGCCATCTGGGCACGCGTTGCCGCTGCTGTGGCTGATGCCAAGGATATGCTTATCATCCGTTTCGGCGATCAGATGAACAACGTAGCCGTTACTGATGGCGACAAGGTAGCCGCCGAACAGGTTCTTGGTTATCACGTTGACTATTGCACCGTCAGCGAACTCATGGGCTACTGGAAGAAGGTCAAGGATGCCGACGTCGATGCCCTCGTTGAGGAATATAATAAGAAATATACCATCGTTCCCTGCGAGGCAGGCGAAGAGATTGGCAAGAAGAAGATCTGGAACGCAGCCAAGGCTGAGCTTGCCCTCCGTGCCATCCTCAAGGCCAAGGGCGCCAAGGGCTTCACCACCAACTTCGACGACCTCGGCAGCTGGGATGATCCCGACAGCGAAGGTTTCGTAGGCTTCGACCAGATTCCTGGCCTCGCTTCACAGCGTCTGATGGAGGAAGGTTATGGCTTCGGCGCCGAAGGCGACTGGAAGTCTGCCGCCCTTTACCGCACCGTATGGTACATGACCCAAGGTCTTCCCAAGGGATGCTCGTTCCTTGAGGACTATACCCTCCACTTCGACGGCGAGAAGAGCGCTATCCTCCAGAGCCATATGCTCGAGGTTTGTCCGAAGATTGCTGTTAAGGATGAGCCCATTCGTCTTGAGGTTCACTTCCTCGGCATCGGTGTTCGCAAGCAGCAGACCGCCCGCCTCGTCTTCAATTCGCAGACAGGCTATGGCGTAACCGCCACCGTAGTCGATATGGGCAATCGCTTCCGTCTCATCGTCAATGACGTGGACTGCATCAAGCCCAAGCAGCTTCCCAAGCTTCCTGTGGCAAATGCACTTTGGATTCCACAGCCTAACTTCGAAGTGGGCGCCGGTGGATGGATCCTCTGTGGTGGCACCCATCACTCCATCATGTCCTACGACATCACGCCTGAATATTGGGAGGATTATGCCGAAATGCTCGACATCGAGTATGTTCACATCGACAAGAACACTACCCTTGAGTCCCTCAAGAAGGATCTCCGTATGAACGAGGTATATTATCTGCTCAACAAGGCACTGAGATAAGAAATTAAATTGTTATTTGTTAATTATTTATTGTTAATTGAACAATGACAGCAAAACAAACCATCGAATCCGGCAAAGCCATCCTCGGCATCGAGTTCGGCTCAACCCGCATCAAGGCCGTCCTCATCGACCAGGAGAACAAGCCCATCGCACAGGGCAGTCACGAGTGGGAGAACCAGCTCGTCGATGGACTCTGGACCTATAGCACCGAAGCCATCTGGTACGGCGTCGAGGACTGCTATGCAGACCTTCGCCGCAACGTCAAGAGAGAATACGACTGCGAAATCGAGCAACTTGCCTCCATCGGCATCAGTGCCATGATGCACGGTTATATGGCCTTTGGTCCCAATGGCAAAGCCACCCGCTGGGCACCTGCTTCCGAAAGTGAGAAGATCCTCGCACCTTTCCGCACCTGGCGCAACACCAACACCGGCAAGGCTGCTGCCGAACTCAGCAAGCTCTTCAACTACAACATCCCGCTCCGTTGGAGCATTTCTCACCTCTATCAGGCCATCCTGAACGGCGAAGAGCACGTTAAGGACATAACCTATCTCACCACCCTCGCCGGCTACATTCACTGGCGTCTCACCGACAAGAAGGTCCTCGGCATCGGCGATGCTTCGGGTATGATTCCCGTCGATCCAAACACCAAGACCTACAATGCCGAGATGGTACGCAAGTTCAACGAGCTCGTAGCTCCTTACGGCTTCCCCTGGAAGCTCGAGGATATTCTGCCAGAATGCCTCGTAGCAGGTCAGGATGCTGGCGTGCTCACCGAGCATGGCGCACAGCGCCTCGACGTGTCTGGTCACCTCAAGGGCGGCTGCCCACTCTGTCCTCCTGAAGGCGATGCCGGCACCGGTATGACCGCAACCAATAGCGTAAAGGTTCGCACAGGTAACGTTTCTGCAGGCACTTCTTCGTTCTCGATGATCGTGCTTGAGAAGGACGTGACGAAGCCCAACGAGATGATTGACATCGTCACCACTCCCGACGGCAATCTCGTCGCTATGGTACACTGCAACAACTGCACTTCTGACATCAACGCTTGGGTAAAGCTCTTCAAGGAGTATCAGGAACTGCTCGGCGTTAAGGTCGATATGAACGAAGTGTATGCCAAGCTCTACAACCACGCCCTCACCGGCGATGTTGACTGCGGTGGCGTTATTTCCTACAACTTCATCTCTGGCGAGCCTGTTGCCGGCCTCACCGATGGTGGCCGTCCGCTCGTAATGCGTTCGCCCAACGACCGCTTTAACCTTGCCAACTTCATGCGCGCCAACCTCTATGCCACCATCGCCGTGCTCAAGCTCGGCAACGACGTGCTCTTCAAGGAGGAGAATGTCAAGGTCGATCGCATCACAGGCCATGGCGGTCTCTTCAAGACCCCAGGCGTAGGTCAGAAGGTTCTCGCTGCTGCCCTCAACTCACCAATCTCTGTGATGGAGACAGCAGGCGAAGGTGGTGCATGGGGTATCGCCCTCCTTGCCGCTTACCTTGTCAACAATCCTGACAAGCTCAATCTTGCCGACTACCTCGAAAAGGTTGTCTTTGCAGGCAATACGGGCATCGAGATTGCACCCGAACCCGCCGACGTCGAAGGCTTCAACCGTTACATCGAGACCTATAAGGCCTGCATCCCCGTCGATCAGGCTGCCGTGGAGTACAAGAAGTAATAAAAGCTATCGTACACCTGTAAATAAAATCGGGACGCGTCGTTTGGCGCGTCCCGATTATTATATTATATAAATGTGTCTAATAAGCCTGTGTGATGCCCACAACCTTAACACCAAGCACCTCTTCTCCCACTTCGACATTCGCCTCACGTGGGAAATAGATGGGCATATCCTTTTGAATCGGGAGGATACGCAGTTCGAGCGAAGAGCAACCGGCAGGCAAGCGCCATAAACCATAGACAAACGGGCGACCATTATAGAAATTATCATCAATGAGCTTCCCGTCGGCATAAAGCCTTGCTACGTCACCACGATAATCAATGCGAAGCAGTTGCTGTTCCTGCTGGGTGAAATCTCCTGCAATATCAATTCGATATACTGCGGCATTATCGAAGTCTTCATCCGATGGCTCTTCGGCTGCCTTGTTCACACCGATCGTGATGGTGCGCAAGGGGCCAGCATCCTTTATCTTCTTCACCGTGACAGCCAGCACATTGTTCACTTCGTTTGGCGACGCTGCCAGGAACAAGTGTTCGGCATCTTGACTGCTCAACAGATAAATATTCCCATAGACGGGCGTTTCGGCTCCCTTGGCTTTCAATCCACGCAGCACCTTCCCATTCTGCAATGCTATCACCGTTGGGATTCCTGCAATTTGTTCCATATAGATTTTCCCATCACGCTTAGCAATGAGCTGGGCAGTAGCATAGCGTATGCCATCGACATTGACGGGGAGAATGCACATCGCGCCTGCCGGGATGGTCAGTCGAGGAAATTTCACTCCACAGACCTCAAGCCGCACATTCTTCTTTGCCGACAAATGTTGCAGTCGCTCATAGTTGTTGATGAAAATGAATCCGCTGTCGCCCTGCGAGCGATATGACCAGCGAAGTTGCGAGTCATCTCCCTTGGAAATATCCTGAGGCGAGGGGAATGCTGCCTCCATTGGGGCCAATGCTTCTCCCCAATCCTGCATAAAGAGGTGGAGTTTACGGAGCATGAAGTAGTGAGGATAATATTGGCCGAATTCTCCGAGTGGTGCCTGGAAGTCGTAGGTCTTGACCGGCAGATCGTTGTAATTGGTAGCCACTGTGCGCTGCGTCTCATTCATCCAAGTCGAACCCTCGGGATTTGTTCCTCCATGATACATATAGTAGCCCAACAGATTCGAGCCGCTGCCCAACTTCACCAAGGCCATCGAATAGGCATCTTCCGGATAGAGATAGGGACGGCGGTGATAAGCAGTCATCATGCCACCTCCCAATTCACAGGTAAAATAGGGATAAAGTTCATCACCTGCATTAAGTTTCTCGCTTTGTTCACCGAGTTGTTCGGTGGCTATGGCCGTCGACGACCGGAACGATTTGAAGTTAAAAGCCTTGTAGTAGTTGCCGGCAGTCTCTTCAATCGAACGTTCCCAGAAACCGTCAGCATAGTCGCCATAGAGCGGCAGCATCTCTCCATAAGGGATAGGCGAAGCCAGTTCCGGCCAACCGGTACGTGTATAGAAAGGCAGATCGAAGCCAATCTTCTGGGCAATCCGTTTCAAGGCCATCAGATAGGAACCGTGTCCACGATATTCGTTGTCGAACTGGCAAGCCATCAGCGGACCACCGTCCTTCCATTGCAAACCCTGCATCTGAGTGAATATCTGTCGATAGAGACGCTCGACAAGCGACAGGAAGACGGGATCTTCGGAGCGCGTTCTGCATCCTTTCTCAAACACCCAATCTGGAATGCCACCATTGCGTGCCTCTCCATGGCAGAATGGCCCTACGCGCAGCACTACTGGCATCCCCTCTTCCTTGCATACTTCGATGAAGCGTCGCAGGTTGCGCTGTCCACTCCAGTCAAACACGCCCTCATGTTCCTCGACATGATTCCAAAACACGTAGGTGGCAATGATGGTCACACCGCCCTGCTTCATCTTCCGCACCTCGTCGGCCCACTCATTGGCAGGGACACGCGAATAGTGAATCTCACCCATCACAGGGCACACTCTCTTGCCGTCAATCAGCAGACTCAGTTTGTCCCAGCGAACTTCGGGGACATCAGCCATCGCCGACGCATA
>Ga0256407_10004177_pt1 | contig 24505 bp, 24 predicted proteins | sample RumenRJG_04DNA_FD_193489 | JGI IMG/M metagenome (GOLD analysis project Ga0256407, IMG submission 193489) | Bovine rumen microbial communities from Lethbridge, Alberta, Canada - RJG_04 | ecosystem: Host-associated > Mammals > Digestive system > Stomach > Rumen | place: Canada: Alberta... | reverse complement strand
CCTTCGAGCTGCATGCCGCGGTAAACCGCCGAAAATTCTCCTTTGTAATTCGTGATGATTGACTCGCCCGTCTGTTCCCTGTCGCAGCCGCAGAGCAGCACCGCCGTAACGGACAAAATGACGCATATAATATTTAAGATTCTTTTTGCCATAAGACACCTCCTGACGGTTATACTATATGTAGAGGAGGGCGGTTTCATGCGTGTTGCAGAGTGGAGCGGTTGGATTTGAGAGTTGAGAGTCGGGTCGCTTCGGATTTGTAATGCTGCGTGTGAACGTCAAAGGTCGATTGTAGGAACAGTCCTTGCGGCTGTCCGACAGCAGCGGCAGGCGTTGCGATTTTGCGGAAGCGTTTTGCATTGAGAAAAACGTCTGATTATGCGAAAGCCTTCTCCCGAGGAGAAGGTGGCGCACTGCCTGTGATGACGGTAATCTTTATTTAATCGGTTAGGAATAGATGTGGTTTTGTTGCGAGCAAACGCCGGCGGCAGTGTGACGGAAGAGGGCAAGCGAACCTGTCCTTTTGCTGACCGTCCGATTTTGGAAACGCATCGCTTGCCCTCTTCCGTCACGGCATCGCAAAGCTTGCTGTCGATTTGGCGTTTGTTTTGTTCCCTTATACGGCAATATCGGTACCATGCAGCTTAGGTGCCGTGACACCTTCTCCTCGGGAGAAGGCTTGTCTTTAGCAATCGTTCGATATTAACCAAACCTAACGAATCACGAATTATGAAGTGTGAAATTCCCCTTTCAACTCCAATAATATAGAAACGAAACGCGTCCATTGCCATGTGACAGAACCGTGAAAAATATGATTGTTTTGAAAAATTTTCAAAAAGCGCTTGACTTTTTCTGACTTTTGGGGTATAGTAAGACCATAGCAGTTAGCACTCGGGCATCAAGAGTGCTAATCCCTCAAAAGAAAACGAGGTGAATGGGTTGGAACCTGCTGCGAGAAAGCAAAAAATCCTTTCGGCGATTGTCGAGCGCTATATTCAGAGCGGCGAGCCGGTCGGCTCCAAGTCACTTTTGACAGATGCGGGACTCAAGGTTTCGTCCGCGACCGTGCGCAACGACATGGCTGAACTGACCGAAAAGGGCTACATTGTCCAGCCGCACACCTCGGCAGGCAGAGTGCCAACCGAACGGGGCTACCGCTATTATGTGGACAACGTGATGCGGCTCACACCCGTGAGCGAGCGCGGCAGAGCCACCATCCGCGATACGCTCAGCGCAGGCGCGGATTCTCCGGAGAGCATTCTTCAATGCGCGGCGGAACTGCTGACACGGCTCACCGGCGGTGTGGCGCTGACCACAACGCCCGACGGCGACGGGGCAAGGGTGCGGCGCATCAGCTTTGTGTCCACCGGCGCCCACGGCGGCATGGCGGTTGTGATTGCGTCCAACGGCGCGATTACCACGCGGCTGTTCCGGTGTGAATTTCTGCTGACGCCCGAGATTTTGCATGTGTTTGACAAGGCGCTCAACGATACCTTTGCAGGCGTGCTGCTCGGCTCCGTCAACCGTCCGTTTGTGCAGACGGCGGCGGCAGGCTTCGGCGAGCTGTCGCTTTTTATGACCTCTCCGCTCATGGCGGTCATGGAGGCGTGCGCACAGGCGGCGCAGGTGAATGTCTGCCACAGCGGCTATGACCGGCTGCTTAACGCGGCGGACGGCAATCCGCAGACAGCGCGGCGCATTTGGGACTTTTTGCAGAACGGTCACGACCTGGCGGCGATGCTCGGCAGAGCGCCGCAGGGTGTGTCGGTGACAATCGGCGGCGAGAACAGCCGAACGGAGCTGAGCAGGTGCTCGGTGATAACAGCGCGTTACGCGGCGGACGACTCGCTCAGCGGCGTGCTGGCGGTTATCGACTCCATGCGCACAGACTACGCACGCACGCTGTCTGTTTTGCAATGTACAGCCGAAACGGTCGGCGAGCTGATTGACGGGCTGATCGAACTATAAGAGTGAGGAGGATTTCCGATGTCCAAAAAGAAAAAGGAAGAAGCGGCGCAGGAAGAAGTAAAGGCCGCTGAGGAAACGGCACAGGAGCCGGAAGAAAAGGACGAAAAGGAAGAAAAGATCAAGGCGCTGGAGGCGGACGCTGAGGCGCAAAAAGAAAAGTATATGCGGCTTGCCGCGGAGTATGACAACTACCGCAAGCGCACCGCCAACGAAAAGCTGGCGCTCTATAACGACGCGACCTCCAAGGCGGTCAAGGAGCTGCTTCCGGTTGCGGACAGCGTGCGCATGGCTTTGGAAAATCTCAAGGACGCCGACCCCGAGATCGTCAAGGGGATCGAGCTGATCTCGAACCAGCTGGACAAATCCTTTGAAAAGCTCAAGGTAGAGTCCTACGGCAAGGTGGGCGACGACTTTGACCCCAACCTGCACAACGCCATCGGCATGGTGGACAACGAGGAATTAGGCTCCGGCAAGATCGCCGCCGTATTCCAGACCGGCTTCAAGCTCGGCGACAAGATCATCCGCCACGCAATGGTGCAGGTCACGAATTAGCGAAACGCTTCATTGCTTTTATTCAAATATAATCAACTGATCAACAAATCAAACTATCAATACAGCGGGCGGCGGGATTGAAGCGCCGAACGCAAAAAAGAAAACGGAGGATTTTATTATGGCAAAGACAATCGGTATAGATTTAGGTACAACCAACTCATGTGTAGCCGTTATCGAAGGCGGCGAGCCTGTTGTTATCGCTAACGCGGAGGGTGCGAGAACCACACCGTCTGTCGTGGCGTTCTCCAAGGACGGCGAGAGACTGGTCGGTCAGGTCGCAAAGCGTCAGGCGATCACCAACCCCGAGCGCACGGTTTCTTCCATCAAGCGCGAAATGGGCTCCGCTTACAAGGTCAACATCGACGGCAAGAGCTACACACCCCAGCAGATCTCCGCAATGATCCTGCAAAAGCTCAAGGCTGACGCGGAGGCTTATCTCGGCGAGACCGTCACGCAGGCGGTCATCACCGTTCCGGCTTATTTCACCGACGCACAGCGTCAGGCGACCAAGGACGCAGGCAAGATCGCCGGTCTGGACGTCAAGAGGATCATCAACGAGCCGACCGCAGCCGCGCTGTCCTACGGCGTAGACAAAGAAAACGACCAGAAGGTCATGGTATATGACCTCGGCGGCGGCACCTTCGACGTTTCCATCATCGAGATGGGCGACGGCGTGCAGGAGGTTCTCGCGACCGCCGGTAACAACCGCCTCGGCGGCGACGATTTTGACAAGCGCATCATCGACTGGATGGTGCAGTCGTTCAGAACCGAGACCGGCATTGACCTTTCTTCCGACAAAATGGCGATGCAGCGCCTCAAGGAGGCTGCCGAAAAGGCAAAGATCGAGCTGTCCGGCGTGACCTCCTCCTCCATCAACCTGCCCTTTATCACGGCTGACCAGACCGGTCCGAAGCACCTTGACCTCACGCTCACCAGAGCCAAGTTCAACGAGCTGACCTCCGACTTGGTCGAGGCGACCATGGGTCCCGTGCGCTCCGCGCTCTCCGACTCCGGTCTGCAGATCGGTCAGATCGACAAGGTGCTCATGGTCGGCGGTTCCTCCAGAATCCCGGCTGTGCAGGAGGCTGTGCAGAAGCTCATCGGCAAGGAGCCGTTCAAGGGCATCAACCCCGACGAGTGTGTTGCCATCGGCGCTTCCATTCAGGCAGGCGTTCTCGGCGGCGAGGTAGACGGCCTGCTGCTCCTCGACGTAACGCCTCTGTCCCTCGGCGTTGAGACCATGGGCGGCGTTATGACCAAGATCATCGAGAGAAACACCACCATCCCGACCAAAAAGAGCCAGATCTTCTCCACCGCTGCCGACAACCAGACGCAGGTTGAAATCAACGTCCTGCAGGGTGAGCGTGAATTTGCGCGCGACAACAAGCAGCTCGGTCTGTTTGCGCTGACCGGCATTGCGCCTGCCATGCGCGGTATTCCGCAGATCGAGGTCACCTTTGACATCGACGCCAACGGTATCGTAAACGTTTCCGCAAAGGATCTCGGCACCGGCAAGGAGCAGAAGATCACCATTTCCTCCTCCACCAACATGAGCAAGGAGGACATCGACAAGGCTGTCAAGGACGCCGAGCAGTATGCTGCCGAGGACAAGAAGCGCCGCGAGGAGGTCGACGCCAAGAACGAAGCCGAAAATCTCGCTTATCAGGCGGAGAAGCTTGTCAACGAGAGCGGCGACAAGCTGGCTGACAGCGACAAGAACGCCATCAACACCAAGGTTGCGGCGGTCAAGGATGCCATCTCCAAGAACGACCTCGGCATCATCAACGCTGCCAAGGAGGATCTGCAAAAGACCGTCTATGAGGTTTCTGCAAAGCTCTATCAGCAGGCGGCGCCGCAGCAGGGCGCACCGGATATGGGCGCACAGCAGCCGAACGGCGGCGCACAGCCGAACAACGGCGGCGACCCCAACGTCTATGACGCGGACTTTACCGACGTTGACAATAACAACTGATAATTTTGACAGGAAAAGGGCGACACACGCTGTCGCCCTGTTTCCGCTTGTTCCCTTGATGTTATATGTAAGGGCGCACCCCTGCGGCTGTGCTCCTACATTTGATATCAATCGTATTTTAACAATACCGTATTTACGGAGGATAGACAATGGCTGACAAAAGAGATTACTACGAGGTGCTGGGCGTCAACAAGGGCGCGAGCGACGACGAGATCAAAAAGGCGTTTCGCCAAAGCGCCAAAAAATACCATCCCGATCTGCATCCCGGTGACAAGGAATGCGAAGAAAAATTCAAGGAGGTCAACGAGGCGTACGAGGTGCTCTCCGACAAAGACAAGCGCGCACGCTACGACCAGTTCGGTCATGCCGGTGTAGATCCCAACTACGGCGCCGGCGCCCCCGGCGGCGGCAGTCCGTTCGGCGGCGGTATCGATCTTGACGACATATTCTCCAGCTTTTTCGGCGGCTTCGGCGGCAGACGGCAGAACAGCGGCAACATGCCGCAGCGCGGCTCCGATGTGGAGGCGAGCGTTACCATCACCTTTGAAGAGGCTGCAAAGGGTTGCAAAAAGACGATTACTTACAACAGCGTTTCCACCTGTGACGCGTGCCACGGCACCGGTGCGGCAGAGGGCTCCCAGCCCAAAACCTGTTCGGCTTGCGGCGGCTCCGGACGCGTGACCATCAACCAGCGTTCGCCGTTCGGCGTCATTCAGACACAGCGCTCCTGCGACGCGTGCCACGGCACCGGCAAGCTGATTGACAATCCGTGCCGCAAGTGCAGCGGCTCCGGCAGACAGCGCAAGAGCCGCACCGTGGATGTGACGATCCCGGCAGGCATCAAGGATCAGCAGATCCTCAACGTCAGCGGGCACGGCAACGCCGGCTACAACGGCGGTCCCGCAGGCGACCTGCACGTTTTTGTCAACGTGCGCACCCACAGCCTGTTTGAGCGCCGCGGTGACGACGTGTGGTGCGATTTGCCGATCACACTCACGCAGGCGGTGCTCGGCGCAGAGGTTATTGTGCCGACGCTCGACGGCAAGGTGAAATACAGCATTCACGAGGGGACCCAGCCCAACGATGTGTTCAAGCTCAAGGGCAGAGGTATTCCGCGTCTCGGCGGCAGAGGCAGGGGCGACCAGTATGTGCGCATCGTGGTCGAGATCCCCAAGAGCCTGAACACGCGCCAAAAGGAGCTTATCCGCGAATTTGAGCGCACCGCCGGCGAAAAGAACTACGCAAAAAACAAATCCTTCTTCGAAAAACTGAAAAACTTCTTCAACGACTGACCGCTGCCGCGGTGGGCAGCGCGGCTTTGGAAAGCAGCATGGTGAGATAACGTTTCATCAACGCCGCGTCAGAAAAGGCGTTTGTACTTATGTCGCTATTGCAATTCTTAACGCGGCTATGACGGTAATCTTTCTATCAAGCGTTAGTTTCGCGGATTGCCTGCCGTGGCAACGGCGCCGCGTCAGAAGTTGTTGTTTTGGTAGTTTGGGTTATTGCTTTTTAGAACGCGTGAATAAATCTATCCGCAATATCAAACGTCAGTTGCGCGGATTGCCCACCGCGGCAGCGGTCAAGCGTCACGCTTGCGGACTGAGAATGTTATAAGGTACAAATTTTTATGGAAAACTGGACTGAAATAAAAATCGCGGTGAATGCCGCTGACATTGACCGCGCCGGTGACATCGCCAACGAGGTGGCGCCGTCGGGGATCTATATAGAAGATTACCGCGACATGGAGCAGGTCGTGGAGGATATTGCGCACATCGACCTGATCGACGAGGAGCTGCTGCGCAAGGACAGAACCAAGGCGTTTGTACATATGTATGTGGAGCCGGACGTCTCGCCTGCGGAGGCGGTCGCGTTTTTGAGCGCGCGCTACGGCAGCGAGGGGATCGCGCATGAGATCGAGCTGCTCGACTGTGCCGAGGAGGACTGGCGCAACAACTGGAAGCAGTATTTTCATCCGCTCGCGGTGGGCAAGAGCCTGATGATCGTGCCGAGCTGGTATGAAAACGTCGATTTGCAGGGCAGGACCGCGCTGACGATCGACCCGGGACTCGCCTTTGGCACCGGCGGTCACGAGACTACGCGTCTGTGCCTGGAAATGTGCGAAAAGTACATGAAGCCCGGCGACAGCGTGCTCGACGTCGGCTGCGGCAGCGGTATTCTGGGGATCGCCGCGCTCTTGTGCGGTGCAAAAGAGGCGGTCGGTGTGGATATTGACGAAAAGGCTGTGGAGACCGCCGCCGAAAACGCCGAACTCAACGGCGTTGGCGACCGCTTTACCGCCATCTGCGGCAGCTTTACCGACAAGGTGGAGGGCACATATGACATCGTTCTCGCCAACATCGTAGCGGACGCGATCCTCTTTCTCTCCAAGGGCGTCAGAGACTTTATGAAGCCCGACGCCGTCTACATCATGAGCGGCATCATCGACACCCGCGCCGAAGAAGTGCGCGCCGGTGTAGAGCCGTACTTTGACATCATCGAAGCCCATACGGAAGGCGGCTGGGCATGCTTTGCCGCCAAGCTGAGAGGAAGGTAATGCGTAATTGCTTGGGAGGAAAGGTTCTGCGGTTAATGCTATTGCTTCTCTCATAACGCGGCTATACCGGTTATCTTTCTGCCTAACGTTCGATTCGCGGACTGGATGCAGCGTCACGCTGCCGGAGCGAAGCGACCCTTCTCTCCACGCTCAACTCTAAAATATCTGCTCTTGCATTTTTTGCGAAAATGTGGTAAAGTAATAGTGCTGAACATTAAAACTTATTACTTTGGAGGTTGTTTTTGATGAAAAAACCCAATAAAAAAGAACATTTGAACCTGTTATTGTCCGCGTTTTTGATTCTCGCGTTTATCGTTTGCGCCAACTTCTTTGCGGGCTTCACCTCGTCTATGCCCACCATGACCGCGCAGCTCATCAACATTGCGGTCTATGCGGTGTTTGGTCTGCTGCTGTTCTATGCGACGCGCGTCGGCGACGGCAAGGCTGTGTTCCGTTTTTCGCCGCTCACCCTGCTGATTTTGGTGCTGCCGTCGGTGTTCATTATCGTGGCTTCTCTCGCCGCGTTTATGCCGCTGCATAATGTGGTGGCTGCCGATGCGCTCACCGGCAAGCTGAGCGTCATCACCTCGCTGGCTGCCGTGGCGGTCGGCTACGGCATTCCCTATTCCTTTGTCAGCGGCTTTGAGCTGGAGGGCTACAAGGCGGACGACGAAGAAGAAACCGTTGTCAGGGGCGGCGTTCAGGCTGACCTTGCCGACAGCGATATTGCCGCTGCCGAGGAAGCCGAAGAGGCAGGCTTGCAGAACCTCGATGTTGACGGAGAATAATTAATACCAAATACACAAAAGCCGTGGGAACCGTTCCTGCGGCTTTTTTGCGGCTGCCGTGCGCCAGCGCCGCCAAAGACGGGCGGTGCAATTCTAACCAAAAATTTCCGCGTAAAGCAATGATTTTTCTCCTGCGGAAAATGCGCGAAAAGGTTAGTTTGGTTGACTTTTTGAAATTGGTATAATATAATAATGATGTATGAGAAATTTTAAAGAACTGTCATTTTCCCGTTGCGAAACGGGACAGGGAGGAATCGAATATGATACCGTTTAATATCCCTCCGTATCTGGGAACGGAAACCAAGTTTATTCAGGAAGCTATCCATAACCATAAAATCTGTGGCGATGGTCCCTTTACCAAGCGGTGCCATCAATGGCTGGAAGAAAAAACCGGCACAGCCAAGGCGCTGCTCACCACGTCCTGCACGCACGCGCTCGAAATGGCGGCGCTGCTGCTTGATGTCAAGCCCGGCGACGAGGTGATTTTGCCGTCGTTTACGTTCTGCTCCACCGCCGACGCGTTTGTGCTGCGCGGCGCCAAGCTGGTGTTTGTGGACATTCGTCCCGACACCATGAACATCGACGAGACCAAAATTGAGGACGCCATCACCGACAAGACCGTTGCCATTGTGCCGGTTCACTACGCAGGCGTCGCCTGTGAGATGGACACGATTATGGACATTGCCAGGCGTCACAACCTCAAGGTGGTGGAGGACGCGGCGCAGGCAGTTATGTCCTCTTACAAGGGACAGGCGCTCGGCGCTATCGGCGACTACGGCTGCTATTCCTTCCATGAGACCAAAAACTACAGCATGGGCGAGGGCGGCGCTGTGTTGATTAAGGATCCTGCCAAGATTGAGGAGGCGGAGATTCTCCGCGAAAAAGGCACCAACCGCAGCGTGTTTTTGCGCGGCCAGATTGACAAATACACCTGGGTTAACCACGGCTCGTCCTATTTGCCCAGCGACATGAACGCCGCCTATCTGTGGGCGCAGCTTCAGGAAGCGGACAAGATTAACAGCGACCGCCTCGCTTCGTGGCAGACCTACTACGAAGCGTTTGAGCAGCTTGAGCAGGACGGCTTTGTCGAGCGTCCGGTGGTTCCCGGGGAATGCACCCACAACGCGCACATGTTCTATCTCAAGGCAAAGGATTTGGAGGAGCGAACCGCGCTGATCAACTGTCTCAAAAAGAACGATATTCTCGCGGTGTTCCACTACATTCCGCTGCACTCGGCGCCTGCGGGCGTCAAATTCGGACGCTTCCACGGCGAGGACGTTTACACCACCGCCGAATCCGACCGTCTGCTCCGTCTGCCAATGTATTACGGACTGAAAAAGGACGAGCTGAACAAGATTATTGATACGGTTATCAAGTTTTATAAGGGTTAAATGATGAATGAACAAGTGACCATCCGTCCCGTGACCGAGGCGGATACCGACAGGATTATTGCATGGCGCAACGCGCCGTCCGTGATGGCGCACTTTATCTACCGCACGCCGCTGACGCGCAAGGCGCATCTCAACTGGCTGCACAACCGCGTCGAGACAGGCGAGGTGGCGCAGTTTGTGATCTATGACGGCGAAACAGCGGTCGGCTCGGTCTATCTGCGCGATATCGACCGCAACAACCAAAAATGCGAATACGGGATCTTTATCGGCGACGAGGACTGCCGCGGCAAGGGCATCGGCACCGCCGCCGCCAAGCTCGCGCTTGCTCATGCGTTTGAGAAGCTGGGGCTGAACCGCGTCTATCTGCGCGTGTTTGCCGACAACCTCGGCGCGATTAAGAGCTACGAAAAAGCCGGCTTCCGCTATGAGGGCACCTTCCGTCAGGACGTGATGATTGACGGCGTGGGCGAGGACATCGTATTCATGGCAATTTTGCGCGAAGATTGGAAAAAAGGTGAGTAATTCATGGAAAAAATTTCCTTTGTGATTCCGTGCTACCGTTCGGAGCATACCATCAGTGCGGTGGTGGACGAAATCGTCGATACCGTCACGGCGCACGGCGGCTATGACTACGAGATTATTCTGGTCAACGACAACTCGCCCGACCGCGTCATGGACGTCATTACGGTGCTGTCGCAGTTCAATCCGCGCGTCAAGGGGCTCGACCTCTCGCGCAATTTTGGACAGCATTCGGCAATTATGGCAGGCTTTACCTACCTGACGGGCGACATTGTGGTCTGTCTCGACGACGACGGACAGACGCCTGCCAACGAGATGTTCCGTTTGATAGACAAGCTCGGCGACATGGACTTGGTTTTTGCCTCATACAAAACCAAGCAGCATTCGGGCTTCCGCAACTTCGGCAGCAAGGTCAACGACCTGATGGCACGCTGGCTGCTGAGCAAGCCGAAGGACTTAAAAATCATGAGCTATTTTGCGTGCAAGCGCTATGTAGTGGACGAGGTGCTCCGCTATGAGAACCCCTATCCCTACATGAGCGGTCTGCTGCTGCGCGCCACCAAAAAGGTCTGCAACGTCGAGATCGACCACCGCGAGCGCGCCGAGGGAACCTCCGGCTACAGCCTGCGCAAGCTGCTGCTGCTGTGGATCAACGGCGCCACGTCGTTCTCGGTCAAGCCGCTGCGTCTGGCGACCATCGTCGGCGTCATCACGGCGCTGGCAGGCTTTGTGTTCGGCGTCTATGTGATCATCCACAAATTTCTTGTGCCGGAGTCGCCGCTCGGCTGGAGCAGCACGATGGCGGTGCTGCTGTTCCTCGGCGGCATGATTATGCTCATGCTCGGCATGGTGGGCGAATATGTGGGCAGAATCTATTTGAGTATCAACCGTGCGCCGCAGTTTGTCATTCGCAAAACCGTCGGCTTTGACCAAAAGGACAAGAGCCATGAAAGATAAAAAGAAGTTTGACTTCAAAACCTACGCGGTGCTGCACTTTATTCTGCTGCTCTATTCCTTTGTGGGCGTCTTTATGAAAAAGGCGTTTGAGCAGGAGTTTTTCTCGTTCTGGTTTTTGCTGTTCGCCGGACTCGCGGTGCTTTTTTTGGGCATCTACGCGCTTGTCTGGCAGCAGGTGCTCAAAAAGCTGCCGCTCACCGTCGCCTTTACCAACAAGGCGATTTGCATTGCCTGGGGCATGCTTTGGGGCGCGCTGATTCTCGGCGATACCATCACATGGTACAAAATCGCCGGCTCGCTGATTGTGTTTGCGGGCGTTGTATTGGTGGTGTCGAACAATGAGTAAGGAACAGCTGACGGCGGTGTTTTCGTGTGTGTTTCTGGTTTCGGTCTTTATTTCGTCCGTATCGCAGATTCTGCTCAAAAAAAGCGCCGACAAAACCTATGACAGCAAGCTGAAGGAATATCTCAATCCCTTGGTGATTGTCGCCTACGGCATGTTTTTTTGCTCCATGCTCATCACCATGTATTGCTACCGCTTTGTGGACGTGTCGGCAGGACCGATACTCGAGAGCGCCGGCTATGTGTTTGTGGCGATTCTCGGCTACATCTTCCTAAAGGAAAAATTCACCAAGAAAAAGATCATCGGCATGGTGGTGCTGCTCTGCGGCATCGCGCTGTTTGCGCTCGGCGGATATTTGCCGTTCTTTAATTCCTGATGTGTAACGGCGGAAGCTTGCCGGCCGGCGGCAGCGATTTTGTATGAATTGTTTTTGGGAGAGCCTATGAACCTCAAAGGAAAATTTTTAGCTATGTACCGCAGCGACAGGGTGTATGCTGCGGAATGGATTGTGGCGATTGTCACGGGCTTGTTTGTGTTTGCGACCTCCTGCACGTGGGATTTGCAGAGCCTGACCATCTGGTCAACCAACGTGTGGGACAGCATTGCCGACGGACAGTTCCGCTCCCTCTATGCGCTGACGGCGCAGAACCTCCACCATGTCCATCATGCGCACATGGGCAGCGAGCTGATGAGCGTGCTGCCGTGGTCGGTGTGGAACCTGCCCATCTGGATTATGCAGCGCTTTTTCGGCATGGAAATAATGGAGTCGCCGTTCATGCTGGCGTATTCCAAGCTGTTTTTGGTGTTCTGCTCGGTGATTATGCTGCGCTGCACCAAAAAAATCGCCTTTTTGCTCACGGGCGACAAGACAAAAAGTATATGGGCAATGTTCCTCACGGCAAGCTCGACCTACCTGTATCTGTCGGTTTGCTACTCGGGACAGAATGATATTTTGATGATGACCGCCTCGGTGCTCGCGGTTTATTGCCTGCTCAGGGACAAGCGCCGCGGCTTTATGCTCTGGTCGATTCTCGCCATTGCCATCAAGCCGTTCTTCCTGCTGGCTTTTTTGGCGGTGCTCGTGCTCACCGAAAAGAACTTTTTGCGCCTGATCGGCAAGGCGATCCTCGCCTGCTCCGGCATGCTGGTGCAAAAGCTCCTGTTCATGGGCGCGCCCGGCTACGCGGAATCCATGAACAGCGGTCCTGCCAAGGAGATGCTCGAGGAGATGTTCCCGACTAACCTCGAGACCAGCTTCGGCAAGATCTCGTTCTTTGCGATCGCGCTGGTGCTGATTTATATCTACGGCTACACAAGAGATTTTTCGCGCGACGCCTACAAAAAACCGCAGAGCCTCGCCGGAAAATACGCGGTCTATATGATAGCCGCCACCTACACAAGCTATTTGATGTTTTCGCCGTTCTCGTTCTACCGTCTGGCGATCCTCACGCCGTACCTCTATTTGGTGCTCGTGCAGAACAAAAAGATGCGGCTCTACAATGCGCTGCTCGATACCGCCATGCAGTTTTCGCTGCTGATGCGCATGGTGCTGCGCGGCTCCAAGATGTTCCGCGTAGACTTTGTGAACCGTTCGCTGGCGCAGCCGTTCTTCGGCTACACCGTCAAGTTCAACGACGAAAACAGCTATGCCAATATCGACAACTATATCTACAGCAATGTGCAGCTTTTGGACAAATACCAGCCGATGTTTGCCGGTGTGGCGGTGGTGTGCGCGATCTTGCTCCTCGCGTTCAACCATCCCGAAAAGCATCCCAAGCTTCCGCTCAGCGGCGACAAGCCGGTGCGCGTCCTCGTCTGGGCGCGTATGCTCCTGATCCTGCCGTTCGTCCTGCTGAGCCTGTATTTGTACGCGAAAACAGCGCATTGACGGAAGGCAGAAGGAAGGGGCGATTTGCGCCGGAATTATAGTGGTGCGATAAGCTGATCGTAGGGACAGCCCTTGCAGTTTAGCCAAAACGTAAGATAGTGAGGAGAACATCTGATTGTGCGAAAGCCTTCTCCTCGGGAGAAGGCTTGTCTTTACCAAAGGTTCCATATTATCCAAACCTATCCTTCCACCCAATTACGCATTATGCATTATGCATTACTAATTTCACTCTCCACTCTCAAAATAAAGGAGGTTTTTCCATGAAAGGAATCATTCTTGCCGGCGGCAAGGGCACGCGGCTTTATCCGATGACAAAGACGGTCTCCAAGCAGCTGCTGCCCGTGTATGACAAGCCGCTGATCTATTATCCGCTTTCGATCTTGATGCTGGCGAATATTCGGGAGATTTTGGTCATCTCCACACCCGAGGACACGCCGCGCTACCGTGAGCTGCTCGGCGACGGCTCGCGCATCGGCATCCGGCTCGAATACGCCGTGCAGGAGGAGCCCAAAGGTTTGGCACAGGCGTTTTTGATCGGCGAGGATTTTATCGGCGACGACAGCGTTTGTCTGATCCTCGGCGACAATGTGTTTTACGGCATGAACTTCCCGAACATGCTGCTGCGCGTCCGCGAACAGAATCAGGGCGCGACCGTGTTTGGCTATCCGGTGATGAATCCCACAGATTTCGGCGTGGTGGAGTTTGACGAAAACGGCAAGGTGATCTCGATCGAAGAAAAGCCCCAAAAGCCCAAGTCCAACTACGCGGTGCCGGGACTGTATTTCTATGACAACAAGGTCATCGAATACGCCAAAGCCATCAAGCCCTCCGCCAGAGGTGAGCTGGAGATCTCGTCTGTCAACAGCCTTTATCTCGAAAAGGGCGAGCTGAACGTGATGCTGCTCGGCAGAGGTATGGCGTGGCTCGACACCGGCACGCCGACCGGTCTGCTCAAGGCGGCGGAATATGTGGAAACGATCCAGTCGATGCAGGGCATGTATGTGAGCTGCATCGAGGAGATCGCATGGCGGCGCGGCTTTATCACCACCGAGCAGCTGCGTGCGCTGGGTGAGGAGCTGAACATGACCGACTACGGACAGTATTTGATCACGTTGGCTGATTCCAAGCTCCCCTAAAAAACCCTTGCGGTCTGCTTGCAACAAGGCTTTGTCCGCATTGTATCTGAGATCAGCTTGACGCGAAAAAGGAGATAAACATGAAAAATATTTTGGTAACGGGCGGCGCGGGCTTTATCGGCTCCAACTTCGTCCATCACATGCTCAAAAATCACGACTACAACATCATCAATATCGACGCGCTGACCTACGCCGGCAACCTCGATAACCTCCGCGACGTCGAAAACGATCCGCGCTACACCTTTGTCAAGGCGGATATACGCGACAGAGACGCGCTGACCGAAATTTTTGAAAAGTACGACATCGACACCGTTGTCAACTTTGCGGCGGAGAGCCATGTTGACCGCTCCATCACCGAGCCGGAAATCTTTTTGACGACCAATGTCATCGGCACCCAAACGCTCCTTGATGTGGCAAAGCGCTTTTGGAAGCTCGCGCCCGACGACAAGTATGCGCGCGACTACAGGGACGGCGTCAAGTACTTGCAGGTTTCGACCGACGAGGTGTACGGTGCGCTCGGCAAGACCGGCATGTTTGAGGAGACCACGCCGCTCTCGCCCAACAGCCCCTATTCGGCGTCCAAGGCGAGCGCCGACATGGTGGTGAGAGCCTATCACGAGACGTTCGGTATGCCCGTCAACATCACGCGCTGCTCCAACAACTACGGTCCCTATCAGTTCCCCGAAAAGCTCATTCCGCTGATGATCAACAACTGCAAGACCGGCAAGCCGCTGCCCGTCTACGGCGACGGCATGCAGATCCGCGACTGGCTGCACGTCTCCGACCACTGCGCGGCGATCGACACCGTGCTGCACAAGGGCGCCAACGGCGAGGTCTACAACATCGGCGGCAACAACGAAAAGGCGAATATCGAGATCGTCAGGCTCATCATCAAGACCCTCGGCAAGAGCGAGGACTTGATTCAGTATGTCAAGGACCGTCCGGGTCACGACCGCCGCTACGCGATCTGCAACACCAAGATCACCACGCAGCTCGGCTGGGCGCCTGCCTACACCTTTGAGCAGGGCATCGCCGAGACGATCGAATGGTATCTCCAAAACGAGGCGTGGATGAACAAAATCACCTCCGGCGACTACATGAATTATTACGAAAAGATGTACAAAAAGGCGTAACAAACGCATATACATAAAGCCGGTTCCGAGCGAGCCGGCTTTTTTGCTGCGAAATTTTTTTCGGAAACGTTTTGGGCGCACAATACCGTTGACGTTTTGCGTCGAATTATGTATAATAATAATATATGATAAAAAAATGAGGTGTTTTTGTGGTTTGGCTGATACTGTTGTGGGTGCTGCTCGGCTGCTTGGCTGTGGTGCTCGCCTATATTTTGCTGCTGATCATCAGCGCCGCGCTGGTGGATATGAAAAGGGAGTATGAGCAGGAGAGCCGCTTTTATCGCTTTTTGCTCAACAGCGCCACCTTTTGGGCGACCAAGCTGATACGCATCAAGCTGCATGTTTCGGGAATGGAAAAGCTGCCCAAGGGACGGTTTTTGATGGTGAGCAACCATCGCTCCAAGTTTGACCCGATTTTGTCGTGGCTGGTGTTCGGCGACTGCCAGATTGCGTTTATCTCCAAGCCCGAGAACTTCAAGGTGCCGGTGTTCGGCAGGCTGATTCACCGCCTTTGCTTTATGCCGATTGACCGCGACAATCCGCGCAACGCTGTCAAAACCATCAACCGCGCCGTCGATTTGCTCAAGCGCGACGTGGCGACCGTGGCGGTCTATCCCGAGGGAACGCGCAACTACGGCGAGGGCTTGCTGCCCTTTCACAATGCGATGTTCAAGATTGCGCAAAAGGCGCAGGTGCCGGTGGTCGTGGTGACGGTGCGCGGCACCTACGAAATCCAAAAGAACTATCCGCTGCACCGCAGCCATGTCTATATCGACGTGGCGGACGTGCTCGACGCCGCGGAGGTCAGGCAGACCAAGACCGCCGTGCTGGGCGACAAGGTGCGCGACATCATGCTCAAAAATCTGAGGGGAGAAGCAAAATAATGAAAACCTATGTTTTGTACAATAAGCTGTCCAACAACGGCAAGGGACAGACCACGGCGGAGCAGCTCAAAACGCATTGGGCAAACCGCGAGCTGACCTTTGTCAACGCGCGTGAGCTGGACGATTACGCCGGTTTTTTTGCAGGCTTGCAGCCCGATGACGAGGTGTGCGTCTGCGGCGGCGACGGCACCCTGAACTACCTGATCAACCACGCGGACTGCGACAGCCTGACCAACAAGATTTTTTATTTTCCGGCAGGCAGCGGCAACGACTTCTGGACTGACCTCGGCAAAAAGCCCGGCGACGCACCGGCGCAGATCAACCGCTACATCCAAAACCTGCCCACCGTCACGGTCAAGGGCAAGACGAGCAAATTCATCAACGGCGTCGGCTACGGCATCGACGGCTACTGCTGCGAGGAGGGCGACCGCCTGCGCGAAAAGTCCGACAAGCCCATCAACTACACCTCCATTGCCATCAAGGGGCTCTTGTTCCGCTACAAGCCCACCAACGCCGAGGTGATCGTGGACGGCAAGACCTACACCTTCCAAAAGGCTTGGCTCGCGCCGACCATGAAGGGACGCTTTTACGGCGGCGGCATGATGGCGACGCCGCAGCAGGACAGACTGGCAGCCGACCGCAAGGTGACCTGCATGGTGATGAACGGCGCCGGCAAGCTCCGCACGCTGATGGATTTTCCGACCATCTTCAAGGGCGAGCATGTCAAAAAAAGCAGTGTCCACGTGATGAAGGGCAAGGAGATCACCGTGCGCTTTGACCGTCCGGTCGCCCTGCAGATCGACGGCGAGACGGTGCTTGCCGTCAGCGAATACACGGTAAAGATTTAATTCATAAAGCATAATGCGTGATCAGCGCTTCTGCTTACGGGAGCATTAACGATTTCTTGCCGCGCATGAGAGGTGAATTTGAACGAGTGCAGAGTCAAGGGCATCCTGTCGGGTGAACTGGGAATCAGCTATACCGTCTTTTTCTTCAATGACAGAATACCGATCATCTGCATTGAAGGCGACGATCCGGACGAGGACGGCTGGGTCTACTACGATTCGGCAAACCGGCGTATCGGCAAACGAATTGTTTAGCGTGGTCGCGATCGCGGACGCAACGCTCATTCAGCGTTATCTGTCTGAATATGTCAACAATCTTTATACCTGATAAACAAGTACATACATGATAAAAAGGCAGGACGGTTCATTCCGTTCTGCCTTTTATGATGGTGTTATATGCCATTTCGGCGGCTGCCATGTCGGGCTGACAGGTCATGGTGTAGGTCTTGACGCTGCAAAGCAGGCTGCCTTGGAGGTTTGTCAGGGCGATCGTTTCCGCTTGTGTTCTGCCGCGCTGGCATGCCTTCATCAGCGGCACAAGAAGCGTATGCGGCTCCACAGCGGCAATGCGGTTTTCGCCGCGCTGCAAATGCACCAGCGCCTTCAGCGGCGCGCTGCGTTGTTTCGGCGCCGTAACGATGCCCCAAGGGGAGGCGTAAACCGTCGGCGCCTGTTCGCCTATGCGGATCAGGGGCTTGTCGTCGTTGATGACAAAGGCGTGTGCATCGGGCAGTTCCGTCCACAGATGCGTATGGGTGGACTTTCCGGTGCGGCTGGGCGCGATAAACAGCACCGCTTCGCCGTCGGCAACGACAACAGAGCCGTGCACCAGCAAAACCTGCTTTTCGATCAGCGCGTAGGAAATGCATTGGTGCAGCGCCAAAAATTCGATGTAGTTCGGCGACAGATCGGTGTTGCGGCGGTCGGGGTTCTGTTCGAGCAGCTGCCGCACAGCCGCGCGTCTTTGCCGTGAAGCATACAGCGCGGTGCCGCCGGTTTCGTCGGTCAGATAATCCGCAAACCGCGCCTTTGTGTTTTCCTGACCGCAGCACAGGGCGAACAGCTCGTCTGCTATTTTAACGGTGAATTCTGTCATACTGCTTTTGATATGCCTTTGCCAGCTTGAGCAGATCCTTGGTAGGCACCTCGATCTCCTCGCCGTTGATGTCGTTGGCGATTTTGGTGCTCTCGGGCGTCACCCAAACGGAAAACGCGTTGCCCGAAAAATTGCCTGCCGCTTCCTGACCGCTGCCGACGTCGCTGAGAAGCTTGATGATCTCGCCCAAAAAAGGACGTTCCGCCAGCAGCAGCTCACCTGCGAGGGCGTACTGTTCCTTTTCAAACACAACCTCCACTCTGGGGTGCTTGCCGCGAATGGTTTTGACTTTGCATTTCATGGGTCAATCTCCTTCGTATATCGGGTAGGCGGTGGTGATTTTTTTGTTGTTGTCGAGATACATGTCGATCTCCAGATCGCCGCTGTAGCCGATCCACAGCGAGCCGTGCGGATTGCTCTTGTCGTTCAGTGCGTCGGCATAGGCTTCGTTGATCGCGTCCACCACCTGCTGGGGCGTCCATTCCTCGGGATAAAATGTGCTGAAGCCGTTCTTCTTTTTGCCGCTGACCTTGACCTTTGCCGTGAACACGCCGCGGCTGTCCTTTTTGCTCTCGGTGCCGGCGATGATCTCGCCCTTGCTGTCGGTCACCTGATTGTAGTGATAGCCGGTCGCGTTGCCCTTGCTGTTGATGGTGCCGTCAAAGATGTGCTCCAGCGTCTTTTTGGCAAAGTTCTTGGTGTTTTTCAGAGCGCGGATGTCCGCCATGGTGTAGGTCAGCTTTTGCGCCTTGCCCGACTGCTCGGAGGACGTCTCCTGTGCCGAGGTAGCTTTGGGCGCGGTGGCTTTGGGCTTTGTGGTTTTTGGCGCAGCGGTGGTGTTCTCGCTGATCTCCAGCTCCTTGAGTCCGCTCTTGATGTCGCTCGCCAAGCCCGAGAGCGTTTGCAGCGGATTGCCGGAGGAGCTGTCGCCGACGTTGATGTTGATGTTGCAGCCGCCGAGCAGGACGCAGAGCGACAGGCACAGGCTCAGTACGGCAGCGGTTATTCTGTGTTTCATGGTTCTCCCTCATTTTCTCTCATTTTTTATTTGCAGAGCAGCACGCCGTCCGGCAGGAGGGTGCCGTTCTTATAACCGTTTGAAAAAAGGATCTCCTGCGCCGCCGCAACCGGAGCAGGCGTGTCTCCTGCATTGAGCAGCACCGTCACCGCGCCCTTGCGGTAGCCGACAAGCCGCGGCAGGCTCTCGTCAAAAAAGAAGTCCATCTCGTCGCGCCGCAGGTCGGGCTGTTCGCTGCGCACGCGCACCAGCGCGCTGACCTTGCTTTTGAAGCGGTCAAATTTGCCGGCGTCGATCTCGTCCCACGGCATGGTGCTGCGGTTGTAGGGCGTGTGGGCGCCCTTCATGGCGATCTCGGTGCCGTAATACAGGCAGGGCGTGCCTGCCATGGTGAGCAAAATCGCAAGCTTTTGGAGCATTTCGTCTTGGTTTTGGCAGCTCTCGCGCACACGCGCGGTGTCGTGGGTGTCGAGAAAGCTGAAAAGCGCCTCGTTGATTTGGCGCGGATAGAGCGAGCGGCAGAAGTTGAGCCGGTGCATAAAGTCGCGCGCGGTCATCTCGCGGTCGCGCCAAAAATCGCCGACAGCGCCGGTGAACGGATAGTTCATCACGGAGTCATATTCACAGCCGCCCAGCCAGCCGATGGCGTCAAACCAGATCTCGCCGAGCAAAAAGGTCTCGGGCTTTGCCGTCTTGACAGCCGCGTTGACGCGCCGCAAAAAGCTGTGAGAAATCTCGTCGCCCACGTCAAAGCGAATGCCGTCAATGTCGAGGTCGCCGACCCAGTGCACGCACAGGTCGGTAAAATATCGCTGCACCTCGGGGTTGTTGGTGTTGAGCTTGGGCATGCCTGCCCAGAACGAAAAGGTGTAGAACCTGCCGTCGGCGACGCTGAAATCGTCCTTGACAAAGTCGTCGCGGTTGATAAAGAACCAGTCAAAATACCGGGAGGCGCGTCCCTTTTCGCACACGTCCTTCCACGCAAAAAACTCGGTGCCGCAGTGGTTGAACACCGCGTCGAGCATGATGCGCATACCCAACGCGTGAGCGTTCTGCACCAGTGCGCGCAGATCCTGCTCGGACCCGAAATCGGGGTCTACTTTATAATAGTCAAAGGTGTTGTATTTATGGTTGGAGTTGGAGAGAAAGATCGGCGTGAGATAAATGCCGCTGACGCCGAGCTGCCGGAGATAGGGCAGGCGTTCGCGGATGCCGCGCAGGCTGCCGCCGTAGAGGTCGCCGAAGTGCGGATCGGAAAAGTCGCCCCACCGGCGAAACTTGGGGTCAGACGGCGCGTTGCTGCTGCGCGCAAAGCGGTCGGGCATAATTTGATACCAAACCGTGTCGCGCACCCAATCGGGCGGCGCAATCACGTCCGAGGGATTGATCCACGGAAACTTGAAATACTCGGTCGAGATGCGGTCGCGCTCCTCCATCGGGCAAATTTTGTTCTCAAACACGCCAAAGCGCTTGCCCTCGCCCTCCACGACAAAGTAATATTGCAGGCGCTTGTAGGCAGGCTTCAGCTCCGCCGTCCACACCACCTGATGCGCCAGCTCATACAAACGGCGCATGGGCGTCGGCTTTCCCTCCCAAACGCGACGGCGGTGCAGTTCATGTATAAAAGGGTCTTCGCTGACGACGGAAACGGCTTTGACGCTGTGATCCGTCCACAAATTCAGTACCACGGTATCGCTGTCGAGGGCGTAGCAGTCGCTGCCCGTCGAGCGGTGCCGGATAGCGGCGAGATTCATCTCATCACCCCATTTTGTTTGTTACCTTTTCATTGTAGCATAGTTGGAACAAATAATCAATTCATGTTTGCGCAATTTTTTGCATATATTTAGGAGAAGAGGAGCGGCTTGCCTGTTCGGTTCAAGATAAAGACAGCGTCCGGCTGCCGTTCCCTGCAGGATGCTACATATTCCGATGAGGTGATGATTTTGATAACGGCACTGAGCGTCAAAATTCCCGAACAGCGGCGCGGTATTCGCGGCTGGGCGGACAGACTGAGAGGTGACAGGGTGCAGGTGAACCTGCTGCGCGCACGCGGCGTGACCCTGCGCCATGTGATTTATACCAGCTACAGCGGCGAGGTCAAGCTCGAAAAGGCAGATGAGGCGGTCGGCATGCAAAGAGGCAGGCTGCTGTGCAGCGACCGTCTGGAATTTCCGCCGAGGAGCGGCTACAAGCGGTTTTCCTCCGCGGCGTTTTCGTCGCGCCTGTGCACCAATTTTGCGCTGAGCGTGCTCGACGGGGGACAGGCGGACGTCAGGGTTGCTCTCTACGACCCCGACGCCGCGTGCGCCGACCTGCTGCCGCATTTGCTCGCCTGCTGCGGCGACGTGACAGCGGTGACCGATTGCTTTGAGCCGTACCTGTGCGCCGCCGACCGTGCGCTGGAGGAGCTGGGCGCCGCCGCCGTGATTACGCGCAGACGCGCGGAGCTGTCCGCCTGCGGTCTGGTGATCGCGCCGCGACCCGTTCGGGAGCCGCTGCCGCTCTGCGAAAAAGCGGTGGTGCTGACCGCCGGAAAGCCGCTTGTGTCCCTGAGCGGCACGGTGCTTTGGCGCTATCACTTCAAAATGCCGGACGGCTTTGCCGACATCAAGCCCGAGGAGCTGAGCGAGGAGTATTTTTGCTCGGCGCTCTACACGCTCGGCTCGCAGTTTGAGCTCGGCTCCATCGTGCCGCTGTCCGCGCAGGGAGAACGCGGTTCCTGCGACGCAAAAGCGCTTGCCGCAATTCTCGGCGCCAACAACCGCGACTAACAACGCAAATCTGCTTGACAACCGAAACCAAAAGGAATATAATAAGATGGTTATATTTTAAAGAAACGGGAGCTTTCTCCCTATTGGAAAGGACGGATTACAATGGCGGCAAAACCGACAATGCTGACCGAGGAAGGTCTTAGAAAACTTGAAGAGGAACTTGAATTTTTACATAACGTCAAACGAAAAGAGATCGCGGAAAAAATCAAGGTAGCCCGTTCCTACGGCGACCTTTCCGAGAACAGCGAATACGACGACGCCAAAAACGAGCAGGCGATCATGGAAGCGCGCATCACCACCATTGAGGCGATCCTCAAAACGGCGGTGATCATCGACGAATCCAACACCTCCAACGACCATGTGCACCTCACCTCGCTTGTCAAGGTCGAGATGATCAAGACCGGCAGACAGGTGGAATACCGCATCGTCGGCTCCGGCTCCAATGAGGCAAACCCCAGGGAGGGCAAGATCTCCGACGAATCGCCCATCGGCAAGGCGCTGATGGAAAAGAGCGTCGGCGACGTGGTGGAGGTGGAGACACCCGGCGGCGTCGTTGCGCTCAAGGTGCTCGAAATCAGCAAATAAGCAGGAATCAGGAATCAGGAAGGATAGGGAACAATGAGTCAAAAGCAGGCAAACACCAGCGACGTGATCCAGGTGCGCTATGACAAGCTCGCGGCACTCAGAGAAGCCGGCAGAGACCCCTTTGTCATCACCACCAGCGACCGCGACAGCTACACCGAACAGATAAAGAACAACTTTGAGGCATACGAGAACAAGGACGTCTGCGTGGCAGGCAGGATCATGTCCAAGCGCGGCAAGGGCAAGGTCTCATTCCTCGATCTGCACGACAAGACCGGCAAGATCCAGATCTTTGCCAAGTTTGACGACCTCGGCGCGGAGGAATACGGCTTCCTCAAAAAGTGGGACATCGGCGACATCGCAGAGGTCAAGGGCTTTGTGTTCAAGACCCAGATGGGCGAGATCTCGATCCACGCCAAGGCGGTCAGACTGCTCTCCAAATCGCTCAAGCCGCTGCCCGAAAAGTATCACGGCCTGACCAACACCGACATGCGCTACCGCCAGCGCTATGTGGATCTGATCATGAATCCCGAGGTGCGCGACACCTTTGTCAAGCGCTCGCAGATCATCAGCTCTATCCGCCGTTTTCTCGACGCACAGGGCTTTATCGAGGTCGAGACGCCCATGCTCGTCGCCAATGCAGGCGGCGCCGCGGCGCGTCCGTTCGTCACGCATTCCAACGCGCTCGACGAGGACTTCAAGCTCCGCATTTCGCTCGAGCTGTATCTCAAAAGACTGATCGTCGGCGGCTTGGAGCGCGTCTATGAGATCGGCAGGGTCTTCCGCAACGAGGGCGTGGACACGCGCCACAACCCCGAGTTTACGCTGATGGAGCTCTATCAGGCATACACCGACTACAACGGCATGATGGACTTGACCGAAAAAATGTACCGCCACGTCTGTGAGGAGGTGCTCGGCACCACCAAAATCACCTACAACGGCATCGAGATCGACTTTGGCAAGCCCTTTGCGCGTATCACCATGCTCGACGCGGTCAAGCAGTACGCCGGCGTTGACTTTAACCAAATCAAGACCGACGAGGAAGCCAAGGAGATCGCCCGGGAGCACCACGTCGAATTTGAGGACAGACACAAGAAGGGCGACATCCTGAGCCTGTTCTTCGAGGAATACGCCGAGGAACACCTGATCCAGCCGACCTTTGTGATGGATCACCCGATCGAGATCTCGCCGCTCACCAAAAAGAAGCCCGAGGATCCCAACTACGTGGAGCGCTTTGAGATGTTCATCAACGGCTGGGAGATGGCGAACGCCTACTCCGAGCTCAACGACCCGATCGACCAGCGCGAGCGCTTCAAGGCGCAGGAGGAAGCGCTGGCACAGGGCGACGAAGAAGCCAACACCACCGACGAGGACTTCCTCAACGCCCTCGAAATCGGCATGCCGCCCACCGGCGGTATCGGCTACGGCATCGACCGCATGACCATGCTCCTCACCGATTCGCAGGCGATCAGGGACGTTTTGCTCTTCCCGACAATGAAATCCCTCGATAAGTAAACAGCTCGAAAATGGCTTATCTATGCGGTTTTTGAAGAAGTCAAAAACACAAACCTACGCCATTTACGCCAAAACTTACGCCAAACGGTGAAAAGAACATCAAAAAAACAGGCGGTTTTTAACGATGCTACCTATTTTTTATCGCTCATGAGCAATAAAACATGCTTTAAATCATTGCATAATAATAGAAAAATAGAATATAATCCTTAAAAGCAGTCAGATTAAAGTTATTGCTATAATGGAGGAAATGAGTTGAGTCAATTAGTAAAAAAAAGAGTTGACGGTTTGGATATACTAAAATGTATTGCAGCGTTTCTTATTATTTGTATTCATGCACCATTTTTCGGTGAGTTTGGAAAATACGTTACTGCCATCGCTAGGATCGGTGTTCCGATTTTCTTGATGATTACGGGATATTTTTATACATCAACAATCAATAAAAACCGTGAAAAGACGCAAATAAAAGAGCCTTCCATAGAAAGTGTGGGTTAAATTCTCTGCGCTCTGCCGGGTAAGCCAATGTTTAAGCCACCGCAGCGGAGCATGATCATCGAAATGAGATTGTCGATGTTGCGGAAGCCGTAAGCCAT
>Ga0256407_10004174_pt1 | contig 24507 bp, 19 predicted proteins | sample RumenRJG_04DNA_FD_193489 | JGI IMG/M metagenome (GOLD analysis project Ga0256407, IMG submission 193489) | Bovine rumen microbial communities from Lethbridge, Alberta, Canada - RJG_04 | ecosystem: Host-associated > Mammals > Digestive system > Stomach > Rumen | place: Canada: Alberta... | reverse complement strand
GATGATGTTAATAAAAAAAGAAAAACATATACTCCTGGTGATGTTGATTTATTTATGCAGGGCATATATGAATATGATGAAGCTTGTATGTCAGCTCAAATGGCAACATGGCGACTTCATGCAGCATTAGATAATGAACTTTATGAAACATATGTTACTTTGTTATCTCAATTTTATCATAGCATGGCATCACGAATTGAGGCAGTTTCAGTTTTAATGTATTCATCAATGAATCCCAAAATGAAAAAATGGTCTAGAGATAAATTGTATGATAATATAAACACAAAAGGAAAATCATCAAGAGATTTACCATCATTCGAATATCACGATAAACTTTATTTGATATGGAATTTTATTAAGCATAATAATAATGATACATATGATAATTTAAAGAAAGATTACCCAGACTTATTAATAGAAGATAAGTATATTCCAGGAAAACAAGCAAAGTATTATGTAAAACTTAGTGATAAATTAATAATTCAACTATTAGATGGCGTAGAAAAATATTTTATTGAATGGTGTGAGTTGAATTGTGATGAAGATTATAGTGAAGCTCAATGGAACTATGAAGACTATTTTACTGAAATAGTTCATGATAATATCGATATGCTTAGAAATCCATTAGGCTTGGAATTCTAATTTTATAATTTTATTTATATTTCCCAGGAGCTAAATACTCTTGGGAAATATAAATAATAGATGGTTTTATTGTTGTAATTATCCTTTTATTATATAATTAGATTAATTCTATCGCATAAAATAGTGAAATAAGGTGAGATATATGCCATATTATTACAATGATTTAAAACCAACAATAAAATATGAAAACAATTTGATTGAATCGCCAATACTTGGAGACAACAATTTTTATCATGTGAACGATGTTATAGATAATGTGAAATACCCTATAGAAATACATAAATCGACATTTATATATATCAATCATTATGATAATTTGATATGTAAGGATAATGATGATAAAAAACTATTAAATGAAATTTTTAACTGTAAAAGAGAATCTAGGATGGGTAACGATAATAGCGAAGATGCACTTACATGGAATGTTTTCCGTTCTATAGAAAAGAATAAAGATATTGACCTTATGTTGACGAAAATGCTTGGATTTGGTGTTACAAATTCAAGAATAATTTATTGGTCATACGACAGTAGAACAAATGGGAACTATAAAAGACTTGTAGATGCTAGAAATATGTGTCATGAGAATTTTAAAAGTGGAACAGAACCGGATTTGATTATTGAATGTGATCAAGCAATTATTTCAATTGAAGCAAAATTCACATCATCAAATAAAACGAGTAAGGATGATTTAATTGTTCTTCAAAGATATCAAAATAATAATAAATACTTAAAATTGTTTAAAAAAGATATGAGAATGATATCAATGAAGGAATTTAAAATTGAAAAGTATGAGTTGGCAAGAAATTGGCTTTTGGGAGAATACTTAAGAGAAAACAAAAAGTTTGTTCTTGTCAATCTAGTTAGAGAAGAAGCAGAAAAAAATATCGAATTAGTAATGAATGATATCGTAATTACTGATGAGAACCATTGCTTTGTTAGGGCTACCTGGGAATGGATTTATAGTTTTTGTAGGACAAGTCAAAATAATTATAATAATTTATTGTATTATTTTGAGAATAAAACTATTGGTTATTCAAATGAAGGATTATTAAGAAAAGCGTTTAATCTTTAGTAACCTAGAAATGTAATTAAATAGGCTCCATGCATAAGCGGGAGTTTTTATTTTTGCAAAAAATACATAGAATTACATAAAAATACATAAAATTGCTTGACATTTTTTAAAATTACATATTATAATATAAATGCAAAAGGAATATGGAGGTGTTGAAATGGATTATGATAAGATTATTTTAGAATTATTAGATCGAATTAAGACTCTAGAAGAAAAAGTTGCTAATCTTGAAAATGGCAATAACGCCCAGAGTGCAAAGCCTGTTGTAGATAATGATAAATCAATATCATTGGTAGATAGAGCTAAGACATATATTCAAGGATGTAAAAGAATGTCATTTGAATCTGGATATGATAATTTGATATTAAGATGTGGTGATGTTCAAAAAGATTTAGGAGTATCTAATAGAGTGCCTTCAATATGTATGGCAATGAGAGATTGTATGCAACCAGGTGATGTTGTATTGGAAGAACCGCCTAGTGGCTTTTCAACTAGATTAACAATTCAGTATTATTTAAAATACTATACTTCGTTTGAGGATGAGGCTAAAGAGAACGCCCAATCAAATGATGTTGAAAATGAAAAATCTGATGAAGTAACAACAATTTCATTAAGACAATTGAGAACAGGATTTGAGGCTTATTTTAATGAAAAGAAACCAAATTATGCATATCCAGGGTCATTATTTGGAATGGCGTTTTATATTACAAAGCATAATATTGGAGTAACTTTAGAACAATTGTTTTCAAAGGAAATCTCTTTAGATGAATATGCTGACATTCTATATAATCATTTCTATGAAATGAAACCTTCAACAGCTAAAGTAAGAACTAGTGCGTATAAAGATGCAATGAAGAATTTACTTGAATATGCAGAAGATATGCATTTTGAAAATGTTAAAATTTCAAAATATTAACAAGGAGAACTAACAAATGACTATTGATGAATTATGGGAAAGAATTGTTGAATTAGAAGGAGAAGCATTTTATACTGCAACTGGATTAGCATTTACTTATGAGGTTATTGATGATCATCAGATTCAGCCATATAGAGATGGAAGAACAAGATGGAAATTATCAAAGAATCTTTTCGCAAAGGCATTAAAGTTTCCAAAGTATTCAGGTGCTGACTTTAATAATACAATCATAGGGTCATCATATGTTGCTGGCATTTTAAATGACGAAAGAATAGGTGCTTAAGCCAAAAGAATTTTCTTCTTTCAGACACTAGAAATTCCATATAAAATGATGTAAAATAATTATGTCGTAACTAACAAGTAACTAACAAATTTTAAAAAAACCGCGTAGTTAAGCCAAAAATTAACGCTGTCCGTATCTCTAAGCGTTAATTGTTTGATTATTATAATTGCAAAGAAAAAGATATTAAGCAGGACTTCTCACCCTGCTTTTTATTTTGCCTTAAACAATATTATGCAAAAAGGTGTAAATTGATGCTATAATAAACCTGCAAAAAGGTGTAAATTGCGATGGTTAATAAATATAGAAAGTAAAGATGAATTAACTACCTACCTAAAACCTCGCAAGTATAAATAATAATTTTATGTAATTCTAGCATCCTTACTTCTTTTTATAACAACCCCTACAGTATCTTTACTAGTCTATAATTGACTTTAAAGATTCTTTGTATCAAAATCTTATTATAAGTTTGACATTATATATACTCTAGGGTATAATACTTATGAGTATAAAGAGGTGATTTATGTGTTCTACGGTAGAAAGCAGGAATTAAAAACATTAGAAAAAGAATATTTAAAGAAAAATTCATTATGTTCTATATATGGGGCAAGAAGAATAGGAAAAACATCATTAATAAATGAGTTTATAAAGGACAAAAAGAGTATAATGTTTCAAGCAAAAGAAGTATCAGATAATGATAATTTAAAATCATTTTCAGCCAAAATATTAGAAAGCTTTGATAGAAGTGATGAATATACATATTCTTCTTGGGAAAAAGCATTTGATTCTGCTATTTCTTTTTTTAAAAATGAAAAGGGAATAATTGTAATTGACGAATATCCTTATTTGGTAAAGGCAAATTCAGGAATTACATCGATATTGCAAGATATAATTGATAATAAAATCACTAAAAGCAATATAATGGTAATTTTATCTGGTTCAAATGTTTCTTTTATGGAAAAAGAATTAAATGATAAGCAATCACCACTATATAAAAGAATTACATTAAGAATGAAAATAAATAAAATGTCTTTTGATGAAGCGATACTATTCTTAAATGATTATTCTAATGAAGATAAAACCAAATTTTTATGCATGTTTGGAGAGTATCCATATTACTTATCAAAAATTAACAATAAGTTGTCATTTGAAGATAACATTAAAGAATTATTGTTCAATGAAAATTCTATTTTATTGAAAGTTCCAGAATTAGTATTATCAAATTCATCTCGTGAACAAGGCTTTTATAATTCTATTTTAATGGCATTAGCAGGGAAGAAAAAAGGTTTAACAGAGATAAGTAATATAATGAATGAGGAAGTCACTAAGGTTAATAAATATATTAAAACATTAACTGAAGCTGAGATTATTATCAAAAGGGAAACATATAATTCAAAAAGACAAACATATTATTATATTCTAGATCCAGTATTAAGATTTTATTATAAGTTTTTATTAAACAATATTGAAAAAATAGAAGCTGGATATGGGCAAATGTTATATGAAAGATTAAAAGCAGATATTGATAAATTTATTTCATATTCATTTGAAGATGTTGCCATTTCTTATATTGAATTTTTAGGGAAAAATGGAAAACTTGGTGGTATTTATTATCCAATTCAAAATTTAATAATTGACAAATCAGAATTAGGTAGATCAATTGAAATTGATGGTATAGCTAGAGATGGTGATTCATTGTTAGTCATTGAATGCAAATTCACGAATGAAAAAAGAAGTATTAGAGATTACGAAAAAATGGTGGAAAATACATCAATTAAGATGTTTGAAGGAATAAAAAAATATAATTATTATATAGTTTCAAAAACAGGATTTGATAAGACATTAACTGATTTAAAGAAAGATAATTTGCATTTGATATCCATTGATGAAATGATGTCTATACAATAAAATATACGAATTGCGTATTATTGATGATAATATTACTATAGAGAAGATAAAAATATTATCAAAAAGTATCAAATCAAAATTTTATTGATGGTAGTTATTATATTGTAGATAAAGAACATTCACCCAAAAGTGAATATCAAGTTTTTAAGAAGTTTACTCCATGGAGGAAGAAAAATGAAATGTCCGAAATGTAATAGTGAATTAATTGAGAATATAAAATTTGGAAGTAGAGAATATTTTTGTCCAAATTGTAATTATGGTGTATCAGCTTTTGTTAACGAACCTATAGAAGAAGATGATACAATATATGAGCTATGTATTATTGATGAAGCTATAACAATAGATAAAATAAAAGTATTAGCTAAAATTTCGAATTATAATTTTTTAGATGTCAAAAAACTATGTGCCGATCATTCTACAATTTATAGAGATAATGCCAAAGCAATGAAAAATGCTAAGACTGCATTAGATGAAGCTAGTATCAAATATACAATTAAACCAGAATTTAAATGGTAATAAAATATCGATATATGACTTAACTTAGCCGCAAATTATTCAATTGATGTTTGTGGATTCCGGTCTAAAAAAGGCCCTATTATGTACAAAAAAGTGTGAAAAAGTGCCTTTTTTGGTGTTCGGAAGGTGTCCGGAGATTTTAAAAAACGGCTTGGTTAAGCCATTTTTGCCAATTGATGTGTTTTCAAAGAGATAATTATTGTTTGATTATTATAATTGCAAAGAAAAAGATATTAAGCAGGACTTCTCACCCTGCTTTTTATTTTGCCTTAAACTGATATTATGCAAAAAGGTGTAAATTGGTATCTCAATATACTTGCAAAAAGGTGTAAATTGGTGTTATAATAAACCTGCAAAAAGGTGTAAATTGCTCTACAAACAAGGTGATATTATGAGAAGAAAGTATTTAAATGATTTAATTGAATGGATGAATGATCCTAGAAGAAAACCGCTTATGGTATGGGGTGCTCGACAAGTTGGGAAATCATATTTAATCGAAGAATTATTTGCAAAAGAATATTTTAAGGATAGATATCTTAAAATTGATTTATCAGACGATGTGGATTTTGCTGAATTTGCAGAAAATAATAGTAATCTTGAAAAAGTATTGGAATATATCCAATTACACTACAATTTTATACCAGATGAAAATCACTTATTATTTTTTGATGAGGCACAAGAATGTCCATCAATAGTTAAAATGATGAAGCATTTTAATGAAAAAAGAAGAGAATTACCTGTTATTGTGAGTGGCTCATTAGTTCGATTAAGAATACATCGAGATAGTAAAAAGACTAATAAAAAGTTTTTGTTTCCAGTAGGAAAAATTAATCAGTTGTATGTTTATCCATTAACATTTGATGAGTTTTTGATGAATTACAATGAAAATAAATACAAGTATGTTAAGAATCATTTTGAAACTAAGGAGCCTATAGATAAAATATTACATGATGAATTAATAGATGATTTTAGAACATATATGTTTATTGGAGGTATGCCAGAAGTTGTTGATACATTTTTAGCATATAAAGACAAAATATCGGCATTTAAAGCTGCTAATAAGAAAATAAAAGAAATATATGATGATTATTTAGATGATATGGGATTATATCAGACATCTACTGAATCAATTATTAGAAGTAGATTAGTATATAATGATATTTATAAGCAATTAAATAAAGAAAATAAAAATTTTAAAATATCACAAACAGTTGAAAATGTTAAAAATAGAGATATGATAAACCCTTATTTTTGGTTGATAACCGCTAATATAGTATTACAAGCATTTTGTTTAAAAGAAAAAGTAACATCACCTTTAATTAAAGAAGATGATTCTTTATTTAGAATGTATTTATCAGATGTTGGTATGTTTACATATCAAAGTGGATTAAAATATGAATCATTCCTTAAAGATAAAGATAATTCTTTATCTGGTATATATTATGAGAATTATGTGGCTACCGAATTAGTTGCAAGAAGAATGAGCTTGTTTTATTGGAAAGGCAAGAGAGATTCTGAATTAGAATTTATAATTGATGTAAATCAAAGTATAATACCAATAGATGTAAAAAAGGGTAAATCAAAGCTAAATTCCTTAAATGAATTTAGAAATCATAATAAAAATGATATGGCTATTAAAGTTTCATCAAATCAATATGGATATAACGAAGAAAACCAATTAATGACACTTCCATTTTATTATTTTGCTTTTTATCTAAATAGTATTAAAGATTAATGGTATGATGAATCATGAATACAAAAAGATGATATTTGTGAATTGCGGTCTAAAAAAACCCCTATTATGTACAAAATTGCATGAAAAAGTGCCTTTTTTAGTGTCCGGAAGGTGCCCGGAGAGATGAAAAAATGGCTTAACAAAGCCGTTTTTACGATTAGTTAACTTATCAAAGAGATAATTATTGTTTGATTATTATAATTGCAAAGAAATATGGAAAGCAGGACTTCTCACCCTGCTTTTTATTTTTGTCATAAATTATTGACACAATATCTAAATTGCATTATAATTAACTCGAAAGTTAATAACTGTTGAGTTAATAAAGCGAGGCGATGAATATGTTCGTGGGTAGAAAAAAAGAATTAAATGAATTAAATTTTAGATTTAATAGTAGTAAAAAGGAATTTGGGGTTATTTATGGTAGGAGAAGAATTGGAAAGTCTACTTTAATAAATGAGTTTTTAAAGGATAAACCTAATATCTTTTTTCAAGCTAAAAAAGATAGTATATATGGTAATTTAAGATCTTTTTCATATGAAATAGATAAATTATTAGATTTGCCTAAATCTTTTGTTTTTTCTAGTATGGAAGAAGCATTTGATTCTTTAATAGAATATGCAAAAGGAAAAAGATTTGTTATTGCTATAGATGAATATCCTTATATTGTTAATCAAGATGCATCTTTTCCATCTATTTTGCAAGAAGCTATAGATAGAGCCCCTGAAAATCTATTTTTTTTGATATCAGGCAGTGATGTTGGAATGCTTAAAAAAGAATTAGAAGATCATAATTCTCCTTTGTACAAAAGAAGAACTTTTGAAATGAACGTAACAAAGCTTAAGTATTCAGAATCATTAGAATACTTAAAAAACGTTGATAACGAAACTAAGATTAAATATTTATCTTTTACATCAACATATCCATATTATTTATCTGCAATGGATTTTGATATTCCATTTGAAGATAATATTAAAAGATTGTTATTTAATGAATATGGAACTTTTTTTACTTTACCTGATCAATTATTATCGAATTCACTAAATACACAAGATGTATATAATGCAATTTTATATGCTGTATCTAAAAGAAAAAGAAGTAATAAAGAAATTGCAGAGTACATTCATGAAGATGAAGCTAAAGTAAGTAAATATATTAAAACATTATTACAATCAGAATTGCTAGATAAAAGGGAAACATATAATGGCAATAAGAAAACTGTATATTACGAGATTGGTGACCCAATGTTAAGATTCTGGTATATGTTCATTTTTAATAATATGGAAAAAATAAGAATGAATGGAGATTTTGTTTATAATAATTTGCGAGAAGATATTAAACAATTTATATGCTATGGATTTGAAGAAGTATCTAGATTATATATGGATGAATTAAATTCTAAAGGATTATTAGGTAATATCTTTGCTCCGTTTAAGCCATATAAAGTAGAAAAATCAATTTTAAATCGTTCAATTGAAATAGATGGCCTTTCAAATGATGATGAAAAATTAATAGTCATGGAATGTAAGTATAGAAAAGAAAAATTTACATTATCAATGTTAAAACATTTAGAGGAAAGCGCAAGTGTGTTTCCAAGTAAATATAAAAGGGTATATTATTTGTTTTCTAAAAATGGTTTTGATGATGAGATAAAAAAAATACAAAGTGATAAGTATCATATTGTAGAGTTAGATGATATGTTTAACATATAAAATTGTGCATTTGTTACTAGTATGTAATTGTGCTACATTTTTCTGAAAATATGCTACATAATATTTATATCGTAACTAACAGAAAACGAAAAAACAGCGTAGTTAAGCCGAATTTTAACATTGTCCGTATCTCTAAGCGTTAATTGTTTGATTATTATAATTGCAAAGAAAAAGATATTAAGCAGGATTTCTCACCCTGCTTTTTATTTTGCTAAAAATGCAAAAAGGTGTAAATTGGTGTTATAATAAACCTGCAAAAAGGTGTAAATTGCTCTATAAATAAGGTGATATTATGAGAAGAAAGCCTCTTATGGTATGGGGAGCGCGTCAGAATAAATTACATTAATTATTTGTTAGATAGAACCGGTAATTGGTCAAGGAAAAGGAAATATGTATTTAAATAAATATGGTGATGGTTATGAAAAAGAAAATAATAACTATAATAATAATATTTTTAGCAATTGCGATTGTCGCACTATTCTTTATACCATGGTATGATAATTACTATTATCTTCCAGGAGTAAATTCCGAAACTGGAGAAGAAGTTATAACGAGGTTTGATGAATGGCAGAGCCCTTTTTATGCTTTAGTTATTAAAGGTGGCAATTCGATTTTTTTTGGTGTTTTGTTCTTTATAGTATTGTTAATTCCGTTGATTTCCATAACATATGGAGTAGGACATTTAGTTAAAGATTTTGATCGCTATATGTATGTCCAAATATTAACATTTATTATATCTATTATAGCTTTCATTACAATAGTATTTATAATGATTCTATTTTCTCCAAAGTATTGATTTCTATCTTTAATTATAAATACGGGACTATTTCGTTTATAAGGATGGAATTATAAAGTTTATTTTGGATGGTATAGATAAAAATATATTTCACATATGGAGGAGTAGTTAAGAATGATAAAAAACTTTGTCGAATTAAAAAAAGTATTAATGGACAAATATAAATTTCAAGAAATTACAATAAAAGAGTTTGAGGAAAAATATCCACATTATTCTCTAGATGGAGATAAAAGTCCCTATTTAAAATACCTAAAAGGCATATTTGTAGATATTAGTGGTAAAGTAAATAGATGTAATGATCCTTTTGTTATGCTTGTTTTTGCAAAAGATAATAAGGTTTTAGGTCAGAGGCTTAATGGTGGAGAAGATGTTGTTCCTGATGGACTATTTAACACTTTAGATGAAATAGAATATGATGATTTTGAAGATAGTTGATGCATAATAGTGTGAGCAAAAGTAGTAAATGGCTTAATAGAGCCATTTTTACGATTAGTTAACTTTCCTAAGCATTAATTGTTTGATTATTATAATTGCAAAGAAATATGGAAAGCAGGACTTCTCACCCTGCTTTTTATTTTGCTCATAATATGCTTAAATTAGTATAACCAAGATATAAAACGGTGTTATAGGCTGTCCAAAAAGAAGAAAAAAATCAAAAAATGGACAACCTATAATTGATTTTGCGTTCAAAAATTCCACTATTTTAAAAAAGTGGAAAAAATGAATTGATGTTTTTCACACTTCAGCCTAAAAAACAAGGCAATCAAAAAAAGGCTTGTTAGCCTTTCTTAAAATTATATTGCTTTTGCTATTAAAGTTAAACCAAGTGGTTTCATTATTTTAATTAATGTCTCAACTTTTGGTTTTACAGCACAAGATTCAATTCTTGCAACAGAAGAATGTGGAAGTCCACAAATATCAGCTAATTCTCGTTGAGAAATGCCTAATTCGTTGCGTTTTTCGATAATACTGCTAATAATATTAGCTAATACTTCCATTTCTTCAATGTCTTCTTTAGTTGTAGTATTTAATTCTTTAGCATCCTTTTTGAAATCTTCCCATGTTCTCATAATTATTTTCCTCCATTTCGAATTTTATAATCATTACATTCTTTATGTGCTTTTTCTATTTCTGATTTTGGTGTATTTTGTGTTTTTTTCTAAGCATATGTAGAAGAACGAATGTATTATTTTCAAAATAGAAATATAAAACTCTATTAAATCCTGGCCTTAATTCCCATATTTCACCTTCTAAATGCTTTGTAATATTAGGTGACATTTTAGTACCTTGATTTTTTAGCAAGGTTCATTAACTCATCAATAGCTCTGAAAACCATTTTATCTTCATATAATACAATATTGTACATTTATATGCCTCATTATCTTCAATATCACGATAGCACCAATGCGTCCAAAAGCCAATATATGTTTTGTCTATATGTTTTATGGTTATAGCTTATAGATTTTTGCTTTGATGTAATTTAGTGTCATTTTTTATTGTTTAGTGTCATTTTTAGTGTTAAAACTGTTGCTAAAAATGGCACTTGAATGTGTCAAAATAAATTGTACCACATGATATACCTCTGTCTTTTTATTCATAAAACTTTAGTTCTATTTAGAAATATGCTATAATTTTATCAATGTGTACGAATTCGAATGGAGCGGAGGTGTTCTAATGGCAAATAACTTTTTTGACTTAGTTAAGTCAAGCTTTTTTAATCCATTTGCTAATGGAGATATTAGAGCAAATTATGATTTGCTAGTCTTAATCAACAATAAGATGTCATTAGATAATCTTCAGGTCGGTAAAGAAGAAATAGTAGATTGGATAATCGAATATGTAGATAATTGCCCAACAAATTTATTTGATGATGAAACTCAAGAAGTAGAAAATGATATTAGAGCTTGGGCTTATGATAAAGTTAGATATTATGTAAAATGTGGTTGGTTAGTTGAAGATTTTGAAGGAATAAAAGTAACATATCAATTAGATGAGAATGGTATTAAGATTCTCTCTGCAATGGAAAATGCGGTGAAGGATGATACTAAATCATTGGAATTCTCTGGATATGTATACAGTATTTATGCTAACCTTTGCAGTTCTTTTAATTATGATCATGCAGCTGCAACAATAGAACAGGTTTATGAATCAGGAAAACAATTAAATTCTATGTTAAGAGGATTGAATGTTAATATTAAGAAATTCTTAACTAAACTTATCAGTGAAAATAAGGCAATGCCAAAAGAAATACTAGAAACAATATTTTTTGATTATCAAAAAAAGGTAGTTCTTAAGGCATTTAATAATTTTAGAGGAAAGGATAATCCTGCTAAATATAAGATTTATATTGAAAATAGAATTGATGAATTATTAGATGAGCCTAATTTAGATAGGATGATTAATAACTATATTACAGTTAAATGTGATAATGTTTCATCTATTGAGAATAAACAAATTGCAAAGGATTTCTTTATTACAAGATTAAATTATATTAAAGATCAATTTGAAGATATTGAAGATTATATTCAAATGCTTGATAGAAGAAATACAAAATATATTACAACAGCACAATCTAGACTTAATTTCTTGTTAAATGAAGAAACTGATATTGAAGGAAGAATAATTGAATGTTTAAAAGGTATTGATAATATATCTGATGATGAATTCTTTGATGATGATTTTTTTGACATATTTGTTGGTTCAAATATTGATGAGAATTCTTTATATAAACCCATTAATAAGAAGACAAGAGTTAAAGCAGAACCATTAATAGATGATTATAATGACGACCCTGAAGAGGTTGAAAGAATTGCTAGTCAATTGTTTAGAGATAATGAATATTCCGTGCATGCAATAAATGAATATGTTTTATCTAAATTAGGAGATAAAAATCAAATACATGCAAAAGATATAAAGATAAATGAATTTAAAGATATATTATTTATATTTTTAATCGAGTTATATAGTGCTAACACAAGTATTGATTATGAGGTTAAATATCTAGAAGATACTTATAAAGCATTAGGATATCGAATGAAGGATTACATTATTGAAAGGAAGGTAAATTCATATGGCAGTTGTACAAAAGAATAAAGCTTGCGAAGATTATTCAAATGAATATTTATTATTAACCGATACTAAGAAGAATACCTTCGCTAGATTATGTAATAAGCTATTAAATGATAATTTTATATATGCATCAAGACAAGACGATTATAATGACTATTATAGTGTTTTAGGGATGCGTAATTTAATAGAAAATTTCTTTTCTATGATTGATTATGATTTGGTTCATATTGACACATATAAAATATTCTATATTCAAACGAATGCAGATAGAAATAGATTAAAACTAAAGAAGCTTGAAACTGTTATTGTTTTAGTGCTTAGACTTTTATATCACAAAGGTTCTTTAGATGTTAATTCATCATCTGACATTTCAACAACATTAGGTAAGATGATTACTGAAATTAATCAAACAAGTATTTTCAAAAATCAAGTTACGAAAACAGAATATAAGAATGCATTAACTTTATTAAGAAGATATAAATTAATTGATTTTAGCTTTACTGATTTTGAGAAAGAAGATAGCGTTATAGTCATCTACCCAACAATTTTATATGTAGCAAAAATTGATAATATCGATATGTTGAATCAAAAGATAAAAACATATATATCTACAAAGGAGAGTGATACCGATGAAGTTGACGAAGATTAAGTTAATTAACTGGCATATATTCTCTAATAATACTATTGAATTAGATGGTAATACACTTATAACAGGTGAGAATGCATCTGGTAAATCTACATTGATGGATGCCATATATTTTGTTTTATCTGCTGGTGATGATAAGCATTTTAATAAGGCCGCTAATGAGCAAGGCAAAAGAGACTTAGAAAGCTATTTAAGAGGAAAACTGGGTAGCGAAAATCAAATGTATTTAAGAAGTGGTACGGATGTTATTGGCTATGTTATTTTAGAGTTTACGGATAATAAAAATAAAAATCATATGGTATTAGGTGCAGAACTTGAAATTGCCTCATCCGTAATGAAAAAGCCTAATTTCTTTGTTATAAATAATTATTCAATTAATGATGAGGATTTTATTAAAAATAAACAAATAGTTGATTATAGAAGCTTAAAATTAGCATTAAAATCAACTAAGCATCCAGTATATGATTTGCCTGACTCTAAGAAGGATAAGAAGCGTGCTATAGGAAGAGATATATTTAAGCTAGAAAATTATTCTAGATTTTTTGATTTGCTTGAAAATGCAATATCATTTAAACCCATTCCTGAAGTTTCATCATTTGTTAATGGCTTCTTACTTGATGAAGATAATATTAATTTGGATAGTTTAAGGGATGAAATTAGATCATACCAAAATATTCATAAAATGCTTGTAAAAGAAAGAGAGAAAATTGATGTATTAAAAGAGTTTACTCCAAAAGCAGAAAAATACGTTTCTAATATAGAAGCAATGAGTTATTTTAGTGCTTTAAAAATTGCGATTAAAATAGATAAATTAAATAATCAAATTAATCGTAATACAATTGATATAGAGCGTTTGAAAACTGAATTTAAAGACTTATCTGATGAAGAACATCTATTAAGAGAAAGAGAAAATGATGTTAATGTTGAATTATATCAATTGAAAAATAATGAAGCTTATAAAGCATTACAAGATAAAAAAGATAAGCTGATAAGATTAGAAAAAGAATTGACTATGGTTGAAGAAGAGCTTAAATCATTTATTGTTCTAGTAAACAACGAACAAAAGCTTGCTAGAAGATTAACATTAAATTATAGATTTGATGAAGATATTAAAGTAAAAGATTTTGGTTTGTTAAAAGCCCATTTAGAAAACTATAGAACGGATTTGAATGAAATAAAAATCAAATTAACGGATGCTTTAGCTGAATTACGTCATCAAAAAAGAGACAATTTAAGTTTAATTCAAGATAAAACGAATCAACTTGATAATTTAAAGAAGGGTATTAATAATTATCCTAGTGATGTATTAAATCTAATTGAGATTGCTAGAAGCGCAATTATGGATTATAACCCTAAAGAAAAGAATCCTGATGTAAAACCATTATGCGAGTTTATTGAAATAAAGGATGAAAAATGGTCTGATGCATTAGAAGGATATTTGAATACTCAAAGATTTAATTTAATAGTTGAACCAAAATATTATGATGTTGTAAGTGTTGCATATAATAAATACAAGAAGGAACGTAAAGTCTATATCTCTGGTATAGTAAATACTTCTGATATACCATCTGTAAAAGAAGTTAAAAATTCTATGATGAGCAAAATTGATGTTACAAATAAATATGCCAGAAAATATGCTGAATACCTACTTTCATCATTAGTATGTGTTGAGGATGTTAAAGAATTAAAGCAGTATGCTTCATCTATCACTCCAGAAGTAATGATATATAAAAATTATGTGTTAAAAGCATGTGATCCTAAAAATTATAAAACACCATTTATTGGAAAGCTATCAAGAGAAAAGAGATTACATATTTTAGAAAATGAAATTAAAGAATTGAACGAGAAAAATGTAGTAATTGATAAAGATATTAGTAAATATTCAGAACTTAATGCTGAAGCGAATAATTCTTTTATTAACGATATTGTAAGATATGATAATTCATGGAGTAAGATAGAGCTTTATAGTAAAAATATAGAGTTACTAAAAGAAGAAATATCTTTAGATGAAAAGGAAAAGGGATTGCTTGAAATTGATGGTAGAATTAAGAACGCAGAAAAGAGACTTTCTGATTTAAGAGAGGATTTATCTAAAAATGAGCTTAATAAGAGAAAGAATTTAACTGTTCAAGGTGAATTAAACAATAAAGTTAAAACGGATAAAGAACAGTTAGAATTAGAAAATAGTAATCATGCATCATTATTATCGAAATTAGATCAAGATAAATATAATGTGGAACATGATAAATATTTTAATAATGGATGGTTAAATGAAGAACAAATAAATAAAGATTATTTCACTTGTCAGTCATTTAATAATTCAGTGCAAAGTAATTTGATTATTACGATGCAAAAATATTCAACAAATTATAGAGCATCATTAGTTCCAACAATTGATAACATAAAAGATTTTATCAATGAATACTATAAATTGTTGAATTGGGATGTTGTGAAATATGAACAACAAGCAAAAGAAGCATATGAAAGAGCTGAATCATCATTTAGAGAAGATTTCTTATCTAAACTAAAAGAAAAGATAGATAATAGCCAAAAGATGCTTGATAAGTTAAATAAGAATCTAGACAATCACCCATTTGGAAATGATGAAGAAAAATATAAATTCTATTACGAACCAACAAAGGATAGTGAATTCTACAATTATTATAGAATTATTATGTCTGGTAAATTACTTGATATGAAAGATTTATTCACTGAAGTATTGGATGAAAAGGATGCTTCATTTATAAAGGATTTATTTGACAAGGTATCTATGGAAACCGATAGTGCTGAAGCAGAAAAAGAATTACAAAGATATTTAGATTATCGTAATTATATGAGCTATGATATAAAGATTTCAAATAAGCGTGGAGATGTAACTTATTTTTCTAAGATTAATAAAGAAAAATCCGGTGGTGAAACACAAACTCCATTCTATATTGTAATGGCATCCTGTTTCGATGAATTAATGAATAAGGATGGAAAGGTTGAAAGTACTTGTCAGGTTGTTTTTGATGAAGCATTTAATAATATGGATGAAAGTAGAATAAAGTCATTGATGGAATTCTACAAGAATTTAAATATTCAAGTTTTAATTGTTGTTCCATCAAATAGAATAGCTCCTATTTCTCCATATATGGATACTCTAGTAGGTATCGCAAAAGTAAATAACCATCCGCACGTTTCAGTAATAGGTAAATAGTATGAATACATTTGAAAAGATTTTATTAAACAAATTATTGGATAAATATGAGTCTTCAAAATTATCAAAGGGTGGAACTGCTGTTTCAAGAAGCATAAAGCTCACACCAAAGGATGATGTATTAAGCTCATACACTGCCTCTGATTCATATAAATATGCAGATGAAAATGATGCTATTATTAAAAGACTAGAGGCTAAAGGATTCATTAAGGCGGAATGGAATTATGATACCTTTAAATCATTAACTTTAAATATTGCTAATGTTGATTCAATATATGATTACCTAAATAGAGACAAACCATCAGATGAGCTTAATAGAATTAAAGAGGTTTTATCACAATATGAATTTGATGGATTTATCAATGATTTCATCGATTATGTTAGTGATTATATAAAAACAAAATATGATTATCCAAAATCTTATTTTGTAGATTCAAAGCAATTGAAATTATTGTTAGATATCTTTACACAATTGCTTAAATTGGAAGAAGATATGAAGAAGAGGGATTTCTCAGTAAAATATTTAGGTGATTCAAAGCTATTTGAATCCGTTCAAGGGAAAGTTATCAAAATTATAAAGGATTTTGATTCTAATTCTTATGATAGTGATGAAGAAGTACTTGCAGCATATAATATTGTTAAAAATACTTCGTATGCAATAGTAAAGAATAAGCTTATCTTTAAATTGAATGATTGTATTATTGATTTAGATAAGCTTGGGTTTGAATATTTACTGTCTGATGAAATGATTAGGAGTCTGGAAATAATCGATTCTAATGTTACTAAAGTTATTACAGTAGAGAATTTAACAAGCTTTTATGCTTTAGATGATAAAGAGGCTGTTATTGTTTATTTAGCAGGTTTTCATAATCATACCAAGCAAGAACTGTTGAAAAAAATATATTCTAAGTATCTAAATGCTGAATATTTACATTTTAGTGATATAGATGCAGGAGGTTTTTGGATTTATCAAAAATTAAAAGAAAAAACAGGGATTCCATTTATTCCATATAGAATGAGTGTAAAAGAATTAATTGATAATAAAGATAATTTAAAAAAATTAACTGAAAACGATAAGAAGAGATTAAATAAAATGTTGCTTGATAGTAGATTTAAAGTGTTTAAGGATACTATCAAATACATGTTAGACAATAATGTTAAATTAGAACAAGAAATACTTGATTAAAGCATAGTGTCAAATGGTTTTTAAAAAAATATAGAGTATAATTAATAATTATTTACTATAATGTAGATTAGCGCTTTATATGTAACTAAAATTAAATATTATTATCAAAATAAACGAAGAAAGTCCTTCAAATAATTTGACTATATTTTAGTCATTTTAAATGAAGGGCTTTTATGTTATCATAAAAAAATTCCTAATTTGCACAGTGTTGGTGCCAAACGGCTTCACTGGGTTATTTTTTTGACATCACATCCCTAAATTTCACTCTTTTTGGTGACGAAAGTGCCATTTTAAGGAATTTTTTTATTTTGTCACACCTGTTTTCTGAATCATTTATTATGAATGAAATTAGATTCATCCAATCTTGTAAATTATCTCTAGAAAAGCCCTCATGGTTCCTCATAAACTTTTTTATATATGAATGTATTTTATTTATTGGAGTTAATGGGTTATCGGCATCGGTTAAATATTCTTGATATGCTGATTTACAAAAATCTTCTGTAAGTTCTAATTTTTTTACTAGTATTTGATGTGAATGTTCATCATCATGAATCAGCTTTGAGCCTTTCTTTAGACTGGCTATATTACATCACTTTTTTATTTTTCACCAACACTGTGCAAATTAGGAATATTTTTCAAAAAGAAAAGCCTTACTGTATTTTTGCAATAAGGCTTAAAAAAATTTGTTAAGTTGTAGTATTTTATTTTTTGAATAAAGCATAAATAATACCAACTTTCTATAAATCAATTATATCATATTATACTTTATTTGGTATAATAAGCTGAAAGAAATGAGGAAATAATACGAAATGAAAAAAATAATTGTGATAGGTCCAGGTGGATCAGGTAAATCTTATTTTTCTAAAGAATTAAGTCAAATATTAGATATACCAGTATATCATTTAGATAATATATTTTGGAATAAAGATAAAACACATATTTCAAGAGAAGAATTTGATTTAAAATTAAATGAAATATTGAAAGAAGAATCATTTATTATCGATGGAGATTATTCAAGAACCTATGAGACTCGTATGGAATCAGCAGATACCATTTTTTTCTTTAACTTTTCTTTGGAGGATTCCTTAAATGGTGTTTCTAGTAGAATAGGAACACATAGGACCGATTGCCCATTTATTGAAAATGAATTTGATCCAGAATTTAAAGAATTTTTAATTCATTGGCAAATAGAAACAAGACCAAAGGTGTTGGAGTTATTAAAAAAGTATAAAAATAAAGATATAATTATATTCACGAATAGAAAAGATAAAGAAGAATACATTAAAAGAATAAAGAAGCTTTGATATATCATTCTTATTATAAATTTATAGTAGAAATGAAATAATAATTATATGAAGAAGCATTCTATGGTTTGTAAAACTAGGAATGTTTTTTTATTGCTCACATTTTGCAACGACTATTTTATATACTATGGCTGTATTAAGGAAAGTGAAATGAAATCTTAATACAAGTGAGTCATTCTAAATAAAAACTATATTATAAAAAAACTTAATGAAAGGAAGTAATAGTATGAAAAAAAGAATGGGTGTTATTATATCATTATTATTTGCTACAATTACTACATGTGCACTAGCTTCTTGTGGAAGAAGTAAGTGGGAATATAGTAAAAAGGATGCTTCTGAATTTATTGAGCTTAATGCCAAGGTATCGAAGAAGGATTCAGAAAAATATGAAATGGATATTACATCTGAAAATCCAGTGTTCAAAAACATAGTATACAAGGATAATATATTATTATTTGATTTATCTAAGGTAAATAATGTTAAGGGATACATGAAATATGAGGATGTAAAGGATCATTTGATTCCTATTTCTAGTACAAATGAATCCAGCAATCAGGCAATTACAATAGAATTCTTTGATAATGATGTAACAGAAATAGGTGTATTCGTTCATAAGGATTCATTGAAGAAGAATTCCTTTGCCTATGGTGTTGGAAGAATTCTTTCAAATAAGGAAGAGCTTCAAACGAAGTATGAAGAGGAAATCATTAAGAAAAAGGGTGGCTGGGATACAGCAAACAAGGGTATTCAAATGGCAAGTTATATCACAAGCTCAATTCTTGGCTATATAGCGAATAATCCATCTGTATTTGCAGGCGGTATCTTCGGTTTAGCAACTACACTAGGTAATGCATTCCTTTCCAGTGGTCCAACGCTTGCAGATGTTTCTAGAGAGCTTGGTGTAATCGATGCAAAAATAGATGCAATTAGTAATCAAATTGATGCAAACCAAAAGGAGATTCTAGATGAATTTGTAAGAACACAGGCGATGATTGATGAGGTTAAGGTAAATCAATATAATCAAAATATTCAAGCCTTCCAAACATCTTATGTTAAGCCTATTGAGGATTACCTTTTAATTTATAAGGATTCTATCGAGCAGTATTTCAAGAAATACGTAAGTGAGCCAGAAACTGTATGTGTATATTATGGAAAAGATGATATTTTAATGAAATCTGAGGATGACATTACAAATGCAGAAAAGTTTGAACTTTCAATTCCTGAATTTAAGAATTCTATCGATTACTTAAAGAAGAATAAGGAAATTGTAGATGATAAGTTCCCTCTTGCAATGAATAAGGATATCAAGGCTGCATTAAATGGAGTAGCCCTACCAAAGGGTAGAAGCCTAGATTTAGTTATTGAGGATATTTATAAGACCATTTGTGACTCTGTTAATCAGGAGGTTTTAACAAAGGAAAATGAGGTAGTACATAGAGATGTATTACAATTTGTTAATAATTTCGTATCCTATGCAAAGGCAATTGCAGGTATTAATTTCGAAAGTGTAATTAATTCTTATGTATCTAGATTAGAATATATTTACAATTTCAGCTTTGAAACAAAGAAGATTGTCAGAGATTTATTTGCAGCAATTAAGCTAAATCTAGATCAGTATCTATGTGTTGCACAAGCAGCATGTATTGCACAAAAGATTAATTATACAAAGGAAATTGGACAAGCCTATATGAACGCTTCAGACTACATTAGCTCTAAATATGAGGGACAAATGAAGGTAGATGATAATTATAGCTATATTGTAAAGAATAAGATTAAAGGTGATCTATATCATGCCTATGCAGAAGTATCCTTTACAAACTGTGGTAATAATCCAACCTTCCATGCAAGCTTTGAATTAAGGAATAATCTAAGCTATGATGGAGCAAACATCCATGGTAAGATTGTTGATGTTAATTCTATTCGATTTGTAAATTATTCCAATATGCGTGCAATATCTACTCGTTATAGCCTATTAAGAAATATTGGTGCTACAAAGGAAGATACCTTAATCCATTATTTAGCATCAAATCATATTGTATCCTATGATGGAATTGATTTATTATATAGAGTATTCAATAGTGGAAGAACGGTATACAAGCTTGCAAGAATTCTTACATCCTATAATATTAGAGATTTAAGAGATTCTGATTCCTTCAAGCTAAGATGTGCATGCTGTGGTAATAATGATGGATATTACTTCAATCTAGGCCAGGAATACAAATATCGCTATTCTGATTTCAATTGTGAATCGGAGTACTGGAGTGGAAAGATGTCCTATGGAGATATCATATCTAGTGAAACTGGTGCATTAGATAAAGAAAACCTAGTCAGTGCATACGCAAGATACAGTGAATCTCATTGGTATTGGTCTGACGATGAGCACTGGGGCTTCAATAATGATGTCTTCGGTGAATATTTCTTCATCTTCTCTATCGTGTAAAAATGATTTATAACTTATGCTTCATTTTATGATAAAATGAAATATAGGAAGTGATTCAAAATGAGAAATAAATTAAAACCATACTTACTTATTGAAGTAGGATTATACCTTACATTACTCGTATTACAAGTGATGCATATGAGCTATGGCTATAGCCTAAAGAAGAATCAGGGAAGCTTGTTTATCTATATCGCTATAGCCCATGTAGGTATAACCTTAAGTAATCTCTTATATACGATTTATATATTTGTAAGTAATCGTAATAAGGATAGAATAAGAGAGGATTTGTTTTTAGTTTATTTCTCTTTTACTTTAATTGCAGATATATTCTTTTCCTTAACGAATTATATGTTTATCGGTCATATAGCCTTCGTTATATGCTATTTGACATTTATGGTGATAAGAAAGGCTAAAATATATGAATATATTGGATGTGGCTTAATAGGTGTTAGTGGCATCATAATATTATTACTATTACATAAATTAACCCTAGTATTAGGAATCGATTGCTTTTTAGCTCCAATATTAGCATTAAATATGATCATGTGTATCATAAAATATGTAAAGAATAGAAATAAGGAAAATCTAATTTTAATGCTTGCCTTAATTGCTATAGTGATTAGTGATGTATCTGTTGGATTATCATCTATGTTCTTAAATAATATTGCCCTAACGAATATATTTTCTATGATTATATGGCCATTCTATATGATAGGATGTAGTCTATTAAATGTCGATTATAAGGTAAAAAGAATGGAATAGATAGGATAGTAAAGCACTCTTCGGAGTGCTTTTTCTTGACTATTTTTAAATATCTTTAATAATTGACACCATCACTAAATTTTAAAAGAGATGACCCTGTGTTATTGAAAAAGGATAGTTTATATTATAAAATGGCAAAAAAGTACTTAAGGAGATTTGACTTATGAAAAACGGAAAGATTGAACAATTTTTAGATACCGGATGGTTTTCTGAAGCAACTTTATATTTGAATGGATATACATATTGGTGTGAGGGCACTTGGACTGAAGATGGAAGAGAAAAACCTATGCATTTGACAATTCAAAAATATAAATCTTGCGTGGTAAATGATGTTTATACAAAGTGCTATGTTGATTCAAATGGGGATGCTGTAGATTTTGAATATGTTCTTGATGAATGGTTTCATAATGAAGCTGAAGCCAAAAAGTACTTTTTAGAAAGTAAAATTTTTGAAAACAAAACTTTTTGGGAAGTTGAATCTGAAATAGCATGGTATGATGAGATTGGTAGTATTACAATTTAATAGTAAGATTGTAATTATAGTATTGTAATCTTATGATATAAAAAAGTTAGTATTTAAATATATTTGGAGATAGGTCATATATTATATTTTTAGTTAATGATTATTGATTTAGAAGAGTTTGAAATATATGATTCTTTGGAAGAACTTAAAGATTTATTGGGCCGGAGAAAATTCTCATAAAAAACAGCTTCAGAACATAAATTCTGAGGCTGTTTTAAAACTAATAATGATTTAGATGATTATAAAAAAGCAAAAGAAGAGATGGAGAGAATAGGTTTTAAAACATATGATGAATATTATGATTATCTAGATTTCATAAATACAAGGAATAAAAGCAGCAACTAATATCAGTCTATAAAAATAGGCTGATTTTTTACATTTTTTCCTATGCACGTTTTAAAATATGCAAAATTCTTATTGATTTGTGGTTTTTTTTCTCCAAAAGTGTTAAAATTTGTTATAAAGAGATATGAGGTGTTAAAATGAGCGATTACACAAAACTTATACCAGAATTGAGAGCAGCAATGAATGTATCTCAAGAAGATTTTGCAAAATTATTAGGTGTGGCATCAGTGACTGTTTCAAGATGGGAAAACGGACATGCAAAACCTACAAAAATTATTAAGATAAAATTAGATAAATTATTTATCAGATATGATATAAAAAGTGAGGACTAATAAAGATGACTGATTTAGAATTAAAAAAATTAAAAGATGATTTATGGCATTCTGCTGATATTTTAAGAAGTGGTGCACATATCGCAGCAAATAAATATGGGCAACCCATTTTAGGCCTTATTTTCTTAAGATATGCTGATATTCTATTTAAACAACATAAAGAAGAAATTGATAAAGAATTTAATGCTAAAAAAGGAACTAGAGCTGAAAGGCCATATAAAGAAATATGTATAGAAAAATGTGGCTTTTATCTACCTGAATGTGCATATTTTGATTACATCAATGAGTCTCCAGATACAGCTGAAAAAGCAACTTTAGTTAAAGATGCTATGACAGCTATAGAAGATGAAAATCCTAGACTTCAAGGAGTATTGCCTAAAGAAGTTTATGGTCAGTTGGTTCCAGATGAAGAACCAGGATTATTATCAAGAGTAGTTCGTATTTTTAAAGATATTCCTGAAAATATAGAAGTTGATTTATTTGGGGAAATTTATGAGTTCTTCTTAGGTGAATTTGCTCTTGGAGAAGGAAAGGATGGAGGAACATTCTATACACCTGCTACAGTTGTTAGATATATGGTTGAAGTTATTAAACCAGAAGCAGGAGAAAAAATGTTCTTAGATCCAGCATGTGGTTCTGGTGGTATGTTCGTACAAGCTGCTAGATATATGCATAGACATAACAAAGAAGCAGATAGAATGCAATTTAGATGTTATGGTGTTGAAAAAGAACCAGACACAGTTAAACTAGCAAAGATGAATCTAATTTTAAATAATGTTAGAGGCGAAATAACTGAAGCAAATTCATTCTATTCTAATCCTTATGATGCAGTGGGTAAATTTGACTACGTTATGGCAAATCCACCATTTAATGTTGATGAAGTACTTTATGAGAGAGTTAAAGATGACAATAGATTTAATGCATATGGAATGACCAAAGGAACTAAAGGAAAAGGAAAAGATGCAAAGGAAAAAGTTTCAAATGCAAATTACCTTTGGATTAGTTATTTTGCTACAGCATTAAACGAAAAAGGTAGAGCGGCTTTAGTTATGGCTAATAGTGCATCCGATTCAGGATCAAATGATTTGGAAATCAGAAAATCAATGTTAAGATCAGGAATTATAAAG
>Ga0256407_10004172_pt1 | contig 24511 bp, 21 predicted proteins | sample RumenRJG_04DNA_FD_193489 | JGI IMG/M metagenome (GOLD analysis project Ga0256407, IMG submission 193489) | Bovine rumen microbial communities from Lethbridge, Alberta, Canada - RJG_04 | ecosystem: Host-associated > Mammals > Digestive system > Stomach > Rumen | place: Canada: Alberta... | reverse complement strand
TAAGAATAATGATGTGACGCAGACGGCACAGAAGAAGCGGAGTTTACGATTCTTGTAGTCGGATGACGTCGTCGCAGAGTTGGCTGACGGCAGGACGGTGGGTGATGAAAATCATCGTCTTGTCATAGCAGTAGTCGAAGAGACGGCTGAAGAGTTCATGCTCGGTCTTTTCGTCAAGAGAAGAACTGATTTCATCGAGAAGAAGGATACCGCCAGGGCGTAACAAACCACGGGCAATGGCTATGCGCTGTGCCTGACCTTCACTGAGTCCGATGCCACGCTCACCCAACTGGGTGTCAATGCCATTGGGCAGGTCGTAAACGAAGTCGGCCATAGCTACATGGAGTACCTGACGGAGTTCGTCGTCGGTGGCCTCTGGGCGTGCCAATTGGAGATTGTAACGCACGGTACCACTCATCAAAGTGTTACCTTGGGGCACGAAGACAAGGTGCTTTCGGGTATGCTCATCAACGGGTACAGGTTGTTGGTTTTCGCCAAAAATAGCGATTTCACCGGCATTGGGCTTGATGAATGCCAGCATCAGACGGAACAGGGTAGTTTTGCCGATACCCGTCTCTCCCATAATGGCTGTCTTGGTGCCTGGACGGAAATCGTGTGAGAAATCCTTCAGTACGGCACGGTCGCCAGAAGCATAGGTGAAGCTGACGTTTTGGGCTCTCACTCCGATAGGTCCTGTTATCTGACAATCTGCTGTACTGCTTGTCGACTCCTGAGTTGTCGTCAGTTCCTCCAGACGGTCGATGCTTGCCGTAGCATAGAAGAACTGCGGCATCATGTTAAGCATATTGAGGATGGGATGCTGTATCTGTCCTACCAACTGAAGGAACGAGGTCATGACACCAAAGGTGATGACGCCTGCACGAAGTTGTAGACCTCCCCATACAAACGCCATGAGGTAACCCAGACTGAAGGTGAAGGCCAATAGTAGTCGAGAGACAACGGTGAAACGTGTGCGACGTAAGACACGCCCCATCAATTGGTCTTGCATATCGCTGAGACGGTCGGTTACCCATTGCTCACTACCCAGCGAACGCAGCACGGCATTATGTTCCATACCCTCCTGAACCTGCATCTGGATGGTGCTCTCCTGTTTGCGAATATCTAGCGTCATATCACGCAAGCGATGGGCGAACAGCTTACCGAAAGCCACGACAAACGGGGTAACGAGCAATAACGCCAATGCCAGTCGACTGTCCATGGAGTACATCAATAGGAAAGCTCCTATGAGTTGCACACCCGTCACAACAAACTGTGGAAGCAACGAGGTGGTGACATCTGCCACGGTACCGATATCCTTGGAGAGACGGGAGGTGACATCGCCTGAGTGCAGTTGGTCTTCATACATTTGACGGCGGAACAAACTGCTGAATACGCGCAGGCGGATACTATTGGACTGGTATGTATGGGCCTTGGTGGACATGTAGTAGTAGGACTGGCGCAGCAGGATGCCTGTGACCACCAATGAGACAAGCAAAGCCACCATGAAGATGACATCCTGGTCGGTGCCCTTACGGATGGTGACATCAATGAACTGCTTGCTGAACCAGATCATGACCAATCCCAGCATCACTTGCGTGATGCCTACGATGACACGGACCAGGGTGTTCCACCTGATGCCTGCCATGTTGCGTATGATCCAGACGACGTACTTCATGCCATTGGCAATTAGCAATTAGTCTTCGACGATGCCCAGTTCCTGCCACTGCTTGACCATCTTGGTAACGTCGTCGTGGGCTTGCTGAGCATCGACCTCGTATTCATCGCAGAGTGCCTTAGCAAGACTGTCGATGTCAAAATCGCCCATTTCACCGGCCTTTTTCCATATCCAGGCGGCTGTCTCGTTGAGGCTGATGAGTTTGCCGAAGTCAATGGTGCCCAGACCTTCGCCTACGATGACGTGTTCGCCACAGACGGTGCGCAGTACAAATCCTTCTTTTTGTTTCATATTCTTTCTTTTTTCGATGTTTCGATGTTTCGATATTTCGATATTACGACATTATTTTCAGCCATGTTCTTCGATAGATGGCCAGAATCCAACGACGGATAGGGAGCAGTCGCCACCATATGTGACTGGCCTTGATGCGCCATGGGGCGTAGAGGTTGTTGTGTTTGCCTTGTGGCGTGACGACGTTAACGGCCAGAGCTGCTACATCGCTGAGCAGGCAGTGTTCTACGCCAGCAATGTTGCCATCGCCCATCAGCACGACCTTGTCGCCGTCTATCTGAATGATGCGGTGCACCACATAGCGGCACCCTTCTACCCATGCCAGCACAACATGCCCCACCTGTATGTCAATAGGTTTGACGAGGTCAACACTCTCCTTGCCGCCAATGATGAACGGGAGCATGCTATAACCCTTCACAGGAAAGGTGACACGTAGGCCTTCATTGACCAACTTGATGGCACTCTTGATAATCTCGTCATCAGAAATGGTATTCATGCCTTACGTATTGTTTTAGAACAAAGCTGGGCAGCATCAGCATCGGGCAGACACTCGAGGTGCCATACAGCCACTTCGCTGGCCATCATATCCTCGGTTTCGTGGAGTCCCTCGGCCACCTGTTTGTCCCAGCGCTTGCCAGAGATAGATGGTACCAGTGCTGCATAGGCCATGAGGGGCTTCAGACGTTGTATCTTATTATAAGGTGCCTGACTCAGTTGGACAACACCGCCCAGCGGATAGCGCACATTACGATAGCAAGGTGTCTTGCCACTCCAGGGAGAACCAAAAACATAGAATCCATCGGGTGTCCGACGTACTACGGGATTGTCGTCGTTGACCAGTTCTGTGCCGCTGATGTGCTTCAGCCACAGACTGGAATGTGTGCTCTTTCCTGTACCGCTCTTACCTAAGAACATATAGCCGTAGCCAGCACAACTGACTACAGAGGAATGGAAGAGGGCAGTCTGTAGATTGGCCGTTGACAAGGCGTACATTACCATTAGTGCATTGTTGATGCCAAACAACGGTTCATCGACTAGTAGTACATCCGCATGTTGATAAAGGTCATCAGTAACCATACGTGCCGCACAACGTCCCCACAGTTGGAACTCAAAATACGGCTTTCCGTGCAGTAAACCTGCCAGAATCTGTGAACCGTCATCGTCCTGATTCATCTCTGTGGTGATGTTGTCTGTCTGTGGAAAAACGTCCTTTTCAACGAGACGTAACGAGAAAACCACATGGTCGCTCTCACTGACAGAAAATGGAGCATATTGCCCCATTTTATCGAGAAGAGAGGACTCTTCAGGTATGTCTACCGAGAAGATATGTTCTGCGACTTTATAGTAATGCTTCATTCGCGACTATTCCTTATCTTTATAGATGATTTTGTTGGCACCCGATGTCAGCTTCAGTTCGTTGCGATGCTCATGGATGAAGGAGTCGATATGGCGTTTGCGCTTTTCCTCGAAAATTTCATCAATGGCTATCAGTATACCTGTTTCTTCTACGTCGCCAAAACCATAGTTGATAGCTGTGCCAAACAACTTCATGGTCGGTGACAGTCCCATATAGGCGTTGACCAATGGTGGGATGTTATAGCCTAATTTGCGAATTTCGCTATTTAGGATCTTGTAGTCTTCCTTGAAATCGTTACCGCAGAAAAGCGCTGCTAATTCTGTGGAGTCAGTCTCTATTTTCAACGGTTTCATCGGGATAATGAGGTTGTCCTTGTCGTCGAAATACTTCTGAAGGAAGTAGAGAATCATGTCGCGGCCCTTGCGAATGTAGCTGGGATACATGGTCATCTTGCCGAAGTAGTATTTTACATTGGGTTTGATGACTGTTAGTGCTCCAAGTCCATCCCACAGATTGTCGAGCGCAAACAGACTCTTGGCACCCATTCGTGAACTTTGATAGGGAAGGGAAACGAAAGAACGTCCGAGTTCGATAGTCCAGGGCGCATAGTCTTTAATAAAACGATCGGAGAAATGGAACATGTGACTTGTGGCGAGGATGGGTTGCCCTTTGTCGTCATATTCCCAGTCCGTACCACATAGATAACGGTAACCACCGATGATCTCTTCTTCATCAGGATTCCAGACGATGAGTTGTTTGTAGCAGTTCTCGCAAGTATCGAATTCGTCGATATCTACCTCTTTGCCAGTACCTCCACCAGCCTCACGGAAAGCAATCTCACGCAGTCGGCCAATTTCTTGCATCACGTTAGGGGCATTATGTGCCGTGATGACATAGATCTTGTTGTTGCTCTTGTTGGTCATGCGCAACTGCTTGTCAGGAGTAAGCTCGCTCTTAAGTACTTCCTTTGCGATGGGCTGGATAATCGGTTGTTCCATTATTGTTGTGAGTTAAGTATTTTATGATTATAGGGAATAGACGATGTCTTGAACATATTGGGCCCATTCCATCGGGGTTTTGCTCTTGTCGAAGGTTTGCCAGGGAATGGGTTTGCCTATGGCGACACGGAAGGTTTTCCCTACATTTTTGTACATTTCATCGACTAAAAACAGCATGGCCAGATTGAATGGCAGGAAACGATCGGAGAAGTTTGCCAGACGATAGAAGAAGCTGGAGTTCTGGCCACCGAAATGGATAGGGACTACATCGCGTTGATACTCGACACTCTTTGTGATGAACGTTTTCTTCCAGGGGATGTCGCGAATCGTTCCGTCATGGCGGCGGGAGCAGAGACCTGCGGGGAACATCAGCATGTGGTTGTCACTCTGGAAACCTGCTTCCACCATCGCAGGGAAGTTACGACTGGCTTTACCGGTCTTGTTGATGGGAATGCACAATGGTGCCAGTCCGGGGAGGTACATTAGCAGGTCGTTGACCAGATAACGGAAGCGTGAGTCGTAATGACGTCCGATAAGAGCTCCTAATGCAACACCGTCTTCACCGCCCAGTGGATGATTGGAAACAAAGGTATATAGGCGTCCGTCGGCAGGGTCGGGCAAATTTTCCTTACCTTCTACCTCAAGTGTCATCTCCAGATAGTCCACGCAAGCCTCCAACCAAGGTGTTCCTACCTTATCGCGCGAGTCCCAGAGGAAGGCGTTTACCTGATCCTGATGGGCGATATGCTTGAGCCATGTCACCAATGGACGAGGAACCCATTTTGCCTTGGTCCCCATCTTATTTTTCAGGATACTGTCGATGTCAATAGTCTTCTCTGTAATCTGTCCCATTTCTCTCTGTTAGTACTAACGGCATGCAAATATACGGAAAAATGTTCTAATAATTGCACTTTTAAAGAAAATTTGCGCAAATAAGGAATCTTTTGCATCTTTTCACTCAAAAAAGTGGGGAAATGTGGGGGAATGTGGAGGAAATTGTATACCTTTGCATCCGAAACTAGTTTTTATATAAGTACGCATGCGATTTTTAGGTAATATAGAAGCCAAGATGGATGCCAAAGGACGCGCTTTCCTGCCCGCAGTATTTCGTAAGATGCTGCAGGCTGGAGGCAGTGGTACTGCCGATGTGCGCTTGGTATTGCGCAAGGATGTTTTTCAGCCTTGTCTTGTGCTCTATCCTGAAAGCGTGTGGAACGAACAGATGGATGCCTTGCGTCAGCGTTTGAATCGTTGGAACAAGCAACACCAACAGGTGTTCCGTCAGTTCGTAAGCGAGGTTGAGGTGTTGACACTCGATGGCAATGGTCGTTTCCTTGTGCCCAAGCGTTATCTGCGTATGGCTGATATCGAACAGGATGTGAAATTCGTGGGTATGGGCGATACTATTGAGATATGGAGTTGTCAGCAGGCTGAACAGCACCAGATGAATCCCGAAGAATTCAGTGTGGCGCTGGAAGAGCTGATGGCTGTGGAGGAAGAAGCAGCCAACAATGGTAAATAAAAACCCATAAAATTATAAATGGAGTCGATATACCACATTCCTGTTCTCCTCAGGGAGAGCGTTGACGGACTGGATATTCAGCCCGATGGCGTTTATGTGGATGTCACCTTTGGTGGTGGCGGTCACTCCAGGGAGATACTCTCACGATTGGGTGCCAAAGGTCATCTGTATAGCTTTGACCAAGATGCCGATGCTGAGAAAAATATCGTTAACGATGATAGATTCACCTTCGTACGCAGCAACTTTAGATATATAGAGAACTGGATGCAGTACTATGGTGTTGAGCATATTGATGGTTTGCTGGCTGATTTGGGCGTTTCGAGTCACCATTTCGATGATGAAACTCGTGGATTCTCTTTCCGCTTCGATGCCCCATTGGATATGCGTATGAACAATCGCGCTGGTAAGACCGCTGCTGAGGTGTTGAACGACTATAGTGAAGAGCAGTTGGCCGATGTCTTCTATCTTTATGGAGAACTGAAAGACGCCCGCCGTATTGCAAAAAACATTGCGAAGGCCCGTCAACAGGGACGTATAGAGACGACAGGCCAGTTGTTGCAGGTGCTGGGCATTCATGTGGATAGTCCCAACAGCCAGTGGAAGAAAGACATGGCAAAGATATATCAGGCACTACGTATTGAGGTGAACCACGAGATGGATGCCTTGCGTGAGATGCTGAAGGGTGCTACCCATCTGCTGGGAAAAGGTGGACGACTGAGTGTTATCACCTATCATTCGCTGGAAGATCGTATTGTAAAAAATGTGATGAAATCAGGTAATGCAGAGGGTAAGGTTGAACAGGATTTTTTCGGACGTTTCCAGTCGCCCTTCAAACCTGTCAATAAGGTGACAGTACCTAGTGAACAAGAACAGACGGAGAACCCGCGCAGTCGTAGTGCCAAGCTCCGTATAGCAGAAAGAATTTAACAGAAATATATGGCCGACGAAAAGACACAAGAAGAGCTTATCCTAGAGGGAGACGCACCAGTGAAGACCGATGAGGAAGGTCAAGGTGAGAGCGACCTGAAGGAAACGCTGAAGAAGATTAAGGAAACAGTGAGTGAGGAAGACCCGAAACCTTCGTCACAACTGAATCTGCGTACCATCCTTGGTGGTGATCTGCTCACTTCGGAGATGGTGCGTTCACAAATCTGGCTGTTTGTGCTGATTGTTGCCTTTTCAACGGTATATGTGGCCTTCCGTTATCAGTGTCAGCAGGATATGCTGACCATTGACAAGATGGAACAACAGTTGAAAGATGCCAAGTTCAGGGCATTGAGTTCATCGAGTCGGTTGACAGAAAAATGTCGTGAGAGCCACGTTTTAGAGATATTGAAACAGAATAATGATTCACTGCTTCATCAAGCAGACCAGCCACCCTATATAATAGAAGTACCAGAATGAGCAAGTTTGATAATGATAAAGTGATGCCGCGCTACATGGCTATTGCCTTAGTGCTGACGCTTATCGGTATTGCCGTCATCGGCAAGGCCTTCTATATCATGACTGCCAAGAAACAGTACTGGACGGAGGTAGCAGGTCGTCTGAAGCGAGATAGTGTGGTGGTGAAGCCCAACCGTGGCAATATCCTCAGCAGTGATGGTCAGCTGATGGCCAGCTCCATACCAGAATATAAAATCTTTATGGACTTCCAGGCTTCAGCCTTTGAGGATGACTCGTTGTGGTTGGATAAGTTAGACTCTGTCTGTGAAGGTCTTCACCGTATTTTCCCCACGCGCACGGCTGAGGAGTTCAAGGCCAATTTGGAGGAAGGTCGCCATAAGATGGTGTACGACAAGAAGACTGGTCAGCAGAAGATGGGCTCTCGCTGGTGGAATATCTGGCCTAAGCGCATCGACTACAACACCTATATGGAAGTGAAGCAACTCCCCTTCTTCAACATGTCGAAGAACAAGAGCGGCTTCACGGAGGAGATTTACAATTCGCGTAACCGTCCCTTCGGTTCGCTGGCCAAGCGTACCATTGGCGGTCTGTTCGGTGCCAAGGACTCTGCTTACTTCGGTCTGGAGATGTCATACGACTCCATCCTGCGTGGCACACCAGGTATTACGGGACGTCGCAAGATATTGAACAAGTATATGAATATCCCCGTCATGCTGCCTGTCGATGGTGCTGATATTGTCACCACCATTGATGTCAACATGCAGGATATTGCTGAACGCGCATTGATAGACGAGCTGAAACTCGTCAATGGTGAGATGGGTGTCGCTATCCTCATGGAGGTGAAGACCGGTGACGTAAAGGCTATCGTCAACATGATGCGCATGGGTGACAGTCCAGAAAACTACCAGTATGCAGAGGCCGTGAACAGTGCCATCAGCTATCGTTGTGAGCCTGGCTCTGTTTTCAAGGTCGCCTCGTTCCTGGTAGCTCTCGACGATGCTGTCGTGGATACCAGCTATGTCATCCATACGGGTAGTGGCGTGCAGGAGATGCATGGCCGTTGGATGAAAGACCATAACTGGCGTCGTGGTGGCTATGGCGATATCAATGTAGCTCGTACGTTGGAGGTCAGCTCAAACATCGGTGTCAGTCATGTCATCGACAAGTTCTATGGCAAGGAGCCTGAGCGTTACGTCAAGGGACTCTACCGTGTGGGTATCCACGAAGACCTGAAACTCCCATTGGTGGGTTATCTGCCTCCTCGCATCCGCATGCCCCACAAGAATAAGCGCGGACAGTATGAGAACTGGAGTAAGACCGCCCTTCCCTGGATGTCTATCGGTTATGAGACGCAGATAGCACCTATCAACACGGTGACGTTCTATAATGCTATTGCCAACAATGGTAAGATGATGCGTCCACGCTTCGTCAAGAAGATTGTCAAGAACGGTGAGACCATTGCTGAATTTGAACCAGAGGTCATTAAGGAGCGTATTGCCAAGCCACAAGCTATCAAGACCATGCAGACCATTCTGGAACATGTGGTCAGCCAAGGTCTTGGACGAAAGGCCGGTTCTCCGCTGTTTAAGGTGGCAGGAAAGACAGGTACTGCACAGGTTGCCGACCAGCATGGCAGCTACCATTCAGGTGTTACCCGCTACTGGCTGTCGTTCTCCGGTTATTTCCCTGCTGACGATCCTCGCTATACATGTATCGTCTGTATCAAGAAGACTGGTCTGCCGGCTTCGGGTGGTGGTATGAGTGGTGTCGTCTTCCACCATATTGCTGAGGGTGTGATGGCTCGTCATCTGAAGATGCGCGTCGATGATGCCCATGATGAGCGCTCTGTTGTCATTCCCGATGTGAAAAACGGAAATATTATTGCTGCCAGTCAGGTTCTCTCTGATCTGGGTGTCAAGACCAATAAACACTGGGGCGGCAGCTACTCGAACGGTAATCCCGTATGGGGTAGTGCAGAGCGTCGTCACGACGGCGTAGCGCTGTCGAAGACCAAGGTCAGTGATACTACGGTTCCCGATGTCACGGGTATGGGCGCCAAGGATGCCGTCTATCTGTTGGAGACCTATGGCCTACATGTTAAACTGCATGGTCGTGGCAAGGTGAAGCACCAGAGTCTTCCTGCCGGAAGTGCCGTTGTCAAGAATGGAGAGTGTACATTAACATTAGAATAAAAAACACTATATAATATAATAAGGTATATGAGATTAAGTGAACTGCTGAAGTACGTTAAGCCTATTGCCATCGTTGGTAATGCTGAAGTAGAGATCACTGGTGTGAACATCGATTCACGTAAGATTGAGAAGGGACATCTCTTTGTGGCTATCAAGGGCACACAGACTGATGGCCACCGCTTTATCCCTAAGGCATTGGAACTGGGGGCAGTGGCTGTGCTGTGCGAGGACCTGCCTGAGGGACTTAGCGGGGAAACCGCTGAGCACGTCACCTATGTGCAGGTTGCTTCTACGGAAGCTGCTGTGGGTCCTGTGGCTACTGTGTTCTACGGTGAGCCATCACAATATCTAAAGCTGGTGGGTGTTACGGGAACGAATGGTAAGACGACCATCGCCACCTTATTATATAATATGTTCCGTAAGTTCGGCCATAAGTGTGGTCTGCTCTCTACGGTATGCAACTACATCGAGGGCGAGGCTATTCCTGCCGACCATACGACCCCAGACCCTATTGAACTTAACAAGCTGTTACACCAGATGGTAGAGGCCGGTTGTGAATATGCCTTTATGGAGTGTTCCAGCCACGCCATCGCCCAGCAGCGCATTGGCGGACTGAAGTTTGCGGGTGGTCTGTTTACGAATCTCACCCGTGACCATCTGGACTATCATAAGACCTTTGAAAACTATCGTGATGCCAAGAAGGCTTTCTTCGATGGCCTGTCAAAGGAGGCTTTCGCCATTACCAATGCCGACGACAAGAATGGCAGTGTGATGGTACAGAACTGTAAGGCACAGGTGAAGACGTACTCCGTACAGCGCATGGCTGACTTCCGTGCCCGCATTATCGAGTGCCATTTCGAAGGTATGTATCTGGATATCAATGGTCAGGAGGTTGGCGTACAGTTTATTGGCAAGTTCAACGTCTCCAACCTGTTGGCTGTCTATGGTGCAGCCGTTATGTTGGGTAAGAAGCCAGAGGACATCCTCGTGGTACTCAGTACCTTGAAGAGTGTTGCAGGACGTCTGGAACCTATTCGCTCAGAAGAGGGGGTGACAGCAGTCGTTGACTATGCCCATACCCCCGACGCCTTGGAGAATGTGCTCAATGCCATTCATGAGGTGATGGAGGGCAAGCAGGGCAAGATTATCACCGTCTGTGGTGCTGGTGGCAACCGTGACAAGGGTAAGCGTCCGCTGATGGCTCAGGAGGCTGTCAAGCAGAGCGACCGCGTCATCATCACTTCCGACAATCCCCGTTTCGAGGAACCCCAGGATATCATCAACGACATGCTGGCAGGTCTCGACCAGAAACAGATGAAGAAGGTGGTGAGCATTGTCGACCGCAAGGAGGCTATCCGTACTGCCACTATGATGGCTGAGAAGGGCGATGTCATCCTCATTGCCGGCAAGGGTCATGAGGACTATCAGGAAATCAAGGGAGTGAAGCACCACTTTGACGACCGCGAAGTGGTTCGCGAGATTTTTAATCTTTAATCTTTCATTTTTAATCTTTCATCTTCATGCTATATTACATCTTCAGATTCCTCGAACAGTTCAACATACCAGGTGCTCACATCTGGTCGTACATCTCATTCCGTGCGTTGTTGGCGCTGATTATGTCGCTGGTTATTTCGGCATGGTTTGGCGAGTACTTTGTCAAATGGATGAAGCGTCGTAATATCTCGGAGACAGCCCGTGACCCAAGCATCGATCCCTTTGGTGTTGAGAAGAAGGGCGTGCCAACCATGGGTGGCATCATCATTATCGTTGCCATCTTGGTACCCGTCATCCTGTTGGGTCGTATGCGTAATATCTACCTGCTGCTGATGATTGGTACGACAGTGTGGTTGGGCTTCCTGGGCTTTATGGACGACTATATCAAGATTTTCAAGAAAAACAAGGAAGGTTTGAGTGGACGCTATAAGATTATCGGTCAGTTGTCGATAGGTTTTATCGTTGGTCTGACGCTGTGGCTGAGTCCTGATGCTGTGGTCCGTGAGAATGTCACCGTTGCCCAGCAGAATCAGGAAATGGTCATCAAGCATCAGCCAAAGGCTGTGAAGTCGTTGCAGACCACCATCCCGTTTATCAAGAACCACAACTTGAACTATTCAGACGTGATGTCGTTCTGTGGAAAGTATAAGGTGGCCGCTGGTTGGGTGTTGTTTGTCTTCATGACCATCCTGGTTGTTACGGCCGTATCGAACGGTGCTAACCTCAACGACGGAATGGATGGTATGTGTGCTGGCAATTCTGCCATCATCGGTGTGGCCTTGGCCATCTTTGCCTATGTGTCGTCACACATTGTCTATGCGGCTTATTTCGATATCATGTATATCCCGCAGTCGCAGGAGCTGGTAGTCTTCCTGGCCGCCTTCGTAGGTGCCATGATTGGTTTCCTGTGGTATAACGCCTTTCCTGCCCAGGTGTTCATGGGCGATACGGGTTCGTTGGCCATCGGTGGTATCATTGGTGTCTGTGCCGTCATCATCCATAAGGAGTTGATGCTTCCCATACTGTGTGGCATCTTCTTCATCGAGAGTCTGAGTGTCATCATCCAGACCCAGTGGTTTAAGATACAGAAGAGAAAGGGAAAGCGTGTGCGTGTGTTCCGTGCAACTCCTATCCACGATACCTTCCGTCGTCTGGATTCACAACTCGATGCCACCAGCACCTATATTCTCAAGGGTTGGCCGCGTCGTCCCTTCCATGAGTCTAAGATTACCATCCGTTTCTGGATAGTAACGATTATATTAGCAGCATTAACGATTATTACACTGAAAGTAAGATGAGCAAGATTGTTATTTTAGGAGCAGGTGAGAGCGGTGCAGGAGCAGCTGTACTGGCTAAGAAACAGGGTTTCGAGGTGTTCGTCAGCGACATGTCGAAAATCAGTGATAAGTATAAGAAGATGCTTGACGACCATCAGATAGCATGGGAGGAAGGCCAACACACTGAGGAGAAGATTCTCAGTGCTGACGAGATTATCAAGAGTCCTGGTATTCCCGATACCGCCCCGATGATTGTGAAGATCAAGGAGCGTGGCATCGGTATCATCAGTGAGATAGAGTTTGCTGGTCGCTATACCGACTCGAAGATGATCTGTATCACTGGTTCTAACGGCAAAACCACCACCACTAGCCTGATCTATCATATCTTCAAGAATGCAGGCTATGATGTCGGTTTGGCAGGAAATATCGGTAACTCGCTGGCCTTGCAGGTGGCAGAAGATCCTCATGCCTACTATGTCATTGAGCTCAGTTCTTTCCAGCTTGACAATATGTACGACTTCCGTGCGAACATCGCCATTCTGCTGAATATCACGCCCGACCATTTGGACCGTTACGACTTCAAGATGCAGAACTATGTCGATGCCAAGATGCGTATTATCCAGAATCAGACCGCACAGGATGCCTTCATCTACTGGAACGACGACCCTATCATCAAGAAGGAGTTGGAGAAGTACGATATCAAGGCCATCCAGTATCCGTTCTCTGAGCTGAAGGAGAAAGGGTCTATCGGTTATATCGAGGCCGGACAGTACACCATCGAACAGCCGGAGCCGTTCAATATGGAGCAGGAAGCCCTCAGTCTTACGGGCAAACACAATATCTACAACTCGCTGGCAGCTGGTATCGCTACCAATATTGCAGGTATTAAGAAAGATGTTATCCGTCAGTCGCTCAGCGACTTCCCCGGTGTAGAGCACCGTCTGGAGAAGGTGTGTACCGTTCGTGGCGTGCAGTATGTCAACGACTCAAAGGCCACCAATGTCGATGCCTGCTGGTATGCTCTGGAGTCTATGAAGACCAAGACCATCCTGATTATCGGAGGTAAGGACAAGGGTAACGACTACGACCCCATCAAACCCCTCGTCAAGGAGAAATGTGCTGGTCTGGTGTACCTCGGTGCCGACAACCAGAAGTTGCACGACAACTTCGACGCACTGGGCATCCCCGTGCGCGATACCCACTCTATGAAGGAGTGTGTGCAGGCCTGCTACGAGATGGCAGAGCCTGGAATGACAGTACTACTGTCACCCTGCTGTGCCTCGTTCGACCTCTTTAAGAATATGGAGGACCGTGGTGAACAGTTCAAGGAATTGGCAAGGAACCTTTAAAAGGTAAGAACGTAAAGATGAATAAAAGAATAGGCAATATCTTCAAGGGAGACAAGGTCGTCTGGATGATCTTCTTCTTCCTCTGCATGGTGAGTATCGTCGAGGTGTTCTCGGCATCCAGCGGACTCACCTATAAGAGCCAGAACTATATTGGCCCTATTGTCTATCATGCCGGAACCATTCTGGTCGGTGTGTTGGTGGCCATCATCACCTTGAATATCCCTTGCCGTTATTTTAAACTCATGACGCCCTTCTTGATGCTCATCTCAGCTGTCACCCTGCTATGGGTGTTGCTGGCTGGTACAAAGGTGAGCGATGCAGGTCGTTGGATTAGTCTGTTTGGCTTTACCTTCCAGCCTTCCGAGATTGCTAAGGGAACCATTGTGCTGGCTGTGGCCCAGGTGCTGGCTGCCATGCAACGTGAAGATGGTGCCGACAAGAATACCTTCAAATGGATTATGCGCATCACGCTACCAGCCTGTTTCCTGATAGGTTTGGAAAACCTCTCAACAGCCGCCATGCTCTTTGCGGTGGTCTATCTGATGATGTTCATCGGTTTGGTGCCCATCCGCCAGTTGGCAAAGCTTGCGGCAGTCATCATTATCTTCGTGGTCTTTGCCCTCTCTATGGTCATGCTTGTTGGTCACGATACCAGCGACGAGGAGGCACAATTGGCGCAGACCGAGCAGGTCGTTGAACAGCAGCCGAAGAAAAAGAATGCTATCGAGAAGATGTTCCACCGTGCTGACACGTGGAAGAGTCGTATCATGAAGTTTGGCAAACCCAAGCCCTCTCCTCAGGAATATGACCTCGACAAAGATGCACAGGTGGCTCATGCCAATATCGCCATTGTGTCGAGTGGTGTCATCGGTAAGGGTCCTGGTAAGAGTACCGAGCGTGACTTCCTGTCGCAGGCTTTCTCCGACTTCATCTACGCCATCATTATCGAGGAGTTAGGTATTGTCGGTGCCTTTGTCGTCATGTGTCTGTACATCTTCCTGCTCTACCGTTGTGCACGTATTGCCAGCAAATGCGAGAACAATTTCCCTGCATTCCTGGCCATGGGATTGGGACTGTTACTGGTCATACAGGCTACGTTTAACATGATGGTGGCCGTTGGTTTGGCACCTGTTACGGGTCAGCCTTTGCCCCTCATCTCTAAAGGTGGTACATCGACCATCATCAACTGTGCTTATATCGGTGCGATACTGAGTGTCAGCCGCTCGGCAAAGATGAAGAAGGAAGACGAAGTTGAAGAAGTTAAGGAAGAAAGAAGAAGTTAAGAAACATATGGAAGAAAAGGAGTTAAGAGTCATTATCAGTGGTGGCGGTACGGGTGGCCATATTTTCCCAGCCGTATCTATTGCCAATGCCATCAAGGCCTTGCGCCCTGATGCTAAGATATTGTTTGTTGGTGCACAAGGCCGTATGGAGATGTTGCGTGTGCCAGCAGCAGGTTACGATATTGAGGGACTGCCCATCCGCGGTTTCCTGCGCCCATTGTGGAAGTTGGGCAATATCGGTGTCGCCATTGATTATCTGCGTAGCAAGCACATGGCTAAGAAGCTGCTTCGCCAGTTCCAGCCACAGGTTGCTGTCGGTGTGGGAGGCTATGCCAGCAGTGCCGCTCTGGGTGCTGCCAATGCGCTGGGCATTCCTACGCTGCTACAGGAGCAGAACAGCTATGCCGGTTTGGCCAATAAGACCCTTGCCAATCATGCCGCAAAGATATGTGTGGCCTATGAGGGCATGGAACGTTTCTTCCCCGCTGAGAAGATCATGCTGACAGGTAATCCCGTCCGTCAGCAGTTGCTCGATACCACCATCACTCGTGAAGAGGCTGCCAAGACCTTTGGCCTCGACCCGAAGAAGAAAACCATCCTGCTGGTCGGTGGTTCACTGGGTGCCCGCACCATCAATGAGAGTGTGTTGCAGCATCTGGATTTAATCAAGCAGAATAGCGACATCCAGTTCTTCTGGCAGACAGGTAGTTATTACAGTCGTGAGATTGCCGAGCGCTTGAAGAGCGGCAAACCAGACAATCTGTTGGTCACCGACTTCATCGCAGACATGGGTGCCGCTTACAAAACGGCCGACCTTGTTATCAGTCGTGCTGGAGCAGGTAGCATTAGCGAGTTCTGCCTGTTGGGCATACCCGTTATCCTGGTACCTTCGCCCAATGTTGCTGAAGACCACCAAACCAAGAACGCGATGGCTCTTGTCAACAAACAGGCCGCCCTCTATGTCAAGGACCGCGAGGCCGAGAAGTTGCTGTTGCCCATGGCGATAGATACTGTCACGAATATAGCCCAACTGAAGAGCCTTCGTGAGAACATCCTGAAGCTGGCATTGCCCGACTCAGCAGACATCATTGCCAAAGAAGTTATCAAATTGGCTGAACAAACCCACTAACCCCATAAGACCCATCAAACCCATCATGGAACTGAAAGATATCAAAGCAGTATATTTCGTAGGAGCCGGTGGCATCGGCATGAGTGCCATCGCCCGTTACTTCATCAAGCGTGGTCTTGTCGTTGCCGGCTACGACAAGACACCCAGCACGCTGACCCGTCAACTGGAGAAAGAAGGCATGCTCATCCACTATGAGGAGAATGTCGAAGAGATACCCCAAGCCTGTCGCCAGAAGGAGGACTGTCTCGTCATCTATACACCAGCCATCCCTGCCGACCACCAGGAACTCGTCTACTTCCGTGAGAACGGCTTCGAGATACAGAAGCGTGCACAGGTGTTGGGAACGCTGACTCGTCAGCACAAGGGACTGTGTGTTGCTGGTACCCACGGCAAGACGACGACCTCGACGATGTGTGCCCATATCATGCACCAGAGTCATCTGGACTGCAACGCCTTCCTCGGAGGCATTTCCAAGAACTATGGCACGAACTATATTCTCTCCGACTCAGACTATGTGGTCATCGAGGCTGACGAGTTCGACCGCTCGTTCCATTGGCTGTCACCCTTTATGACAGTTATCACCTCGACAGACCCTGACCATCTGGATATCTATGGTACCAAGGAGGCCTACTTGGAGAGTTTCCGTCACTATACAGAGCTCATCCAGCCCGAGGGTGCCCTGATTATCCATCGTGGACTGGAGATGCAGGAGAACCTGCCTGCTGGTGTGCGTCGTTACGACTATGCACTCACCGAGGGCGACTTCCATGCAGAGAATATCCGTATCGAGAACGGTGAGATTACCTTCGACTTCATCTCGCCCATCGAGTCGGTAAAGAATATCGAACTGGGCCAGCCCGTACCCATCAATATCGAGAACGGCATCGCTGCCATGGCGATGGCTCAGCTGGCAGGATGTACTGCCGAGGAGCTGCGTATCGGTCTGAAGACCTACAGCGGTGTGGAGCGTCGCTTCGATTTCAAGATCAAGACAGACAAGCTGGTGTTCCTCAGCGACTATGCCCACCATCCGAAGGAGATCCTGCAGAGTGCTCGAAGCATCCGTGAGTTGTATAAGAACCGTAAGATTACGGCCATCTTCCAGCCACATCTCTATACACGTACACGCGACTTCTATCACGACTTCGCTGATGCGCTGAGTCTGCTCGATGAGGTCATCCTCACCGAGATCTATCCTGCTCGCGAGGCTCCCATTCCTGGGGTGACCTCCGAACTCATCTACGACAACCTGCGCCCTGGCATTGAGAAACAAATCGTCCAGAAAGACCAGGTCATTCCGTTTGTTAAAGAGCATGATTTCGATGTCCTCATCGTCCTGGGTGCCGGTGACCTCGATAATCAGGTTCCTGAGTTGGCAAGAATCCTTAAAGACAAATATTCACTGTGACAATCAACTGGAAAAAGATCACGATCGTACTGGTCGACATGGTTCTGGCTGTCTACCTCGTACTGGCCATCACGGCATTCAATTGCCCTGATGAGTCGAGTAATGTTTGCCGTGAGGTGAATATCCATATCGAGGATGGGTCTGTGAAGGGCTTCCTGGATCAGGAAGAAATCAAGACGTTGCTGCAGCGTGCCCGTTGCTATCCTGTCGGTGACCAGATGAGCAATGTTGACGTGCGCGTCATTGAGGAACAGCTCCAGAAAAATCCGTTCGTCAAGAATGCCCAGTGTTACAAGACACAGACAGGTCATGTCAATATCACGGTTGACCAGCGCCTGCCCGTCATCCGTGTCAAGGCAGACAATGGTGACGACTACTACGTCGACGCGCATGGTAACATCATGCCGAACACCCATTTTGCCAGTAACCTGGTTGTTGCCACAGGAGCCATTCATCAGAAATACGCCCAAAAGGTGTTGAAAGATATCGGCTGCTACCTGCTGAACACTCCCCTTTGGTGTAATCAGGTAGAGCAGCTCAATGTGTTGGCCGACGGTTCTATCGAGATGGTGCCCCGCGTGGGTGATCATATCGTCTACCTCGGCAGTCCCTCTAACCTTGAACGCAAGCTGACGCGTCTGGAGAAGTTCTATAAATACGGTCTCTCCAAGGTTGGCTGGAACAAGTACTCCTATATTGATGTCGAGTTCGACAATCAGATTATTTGCAAGAAAAGATAAATAAACAATATATATTAGAGATGCCAAAGGATTTTATTGTAGCAATCGAGCTGGGGTCATCCAAGATGACCGGTATCGCGGGTAAGAAGAACCTCGACGGCAGCATCCAGGTGCTGGCCTGTGTCAAGGAAGACTCTTCGTCGTTTATCCGCAAGGGTGTGGTTTACAACATCGACAAGACTGCCCAGAGCCTGACGTCTATCGTCAGTCGTCTGGAGAAACAACTGAAGACGACCATCACACAGGTTTATGTAGGTGTGGCTGGTCAGTCTATCCGCTCTGTCCACAACGTCATCGGCAAGGATCTTCCTGACGATACTGTTGTTACGCAAGACATGGTTATTGAACTGATGGATGCCAACCGCAACGTTAATTATCCTGACCAGGAGATTCTCGATGCTGCCGTCCAGGAGTACAAGGTCGATGCCCAGTATCAGCTCGACCCTGTAGGCATTCAGTGTGCTCGCATTGAGGGTAACTTCCTGAACATCCTCCAGCGCAAGAGCTTCTACAAGAACCTCAACAAGTGTTTTGAGAATGCAGGCATCAGTGTTGCTGAGATGTACCTCGCTCCCTTGGCACTTGCTGACAGTGTGCTGACAGAGGCTGAGCGTCGCTCAGGATGCGCCTTGGTTGACCTGGGTGCTGACACGACGACCGTCAGCGTCTATTCAAAGAACATCCTGCGCCATCTGGCTGTCATTCCTCTCGGCTTCAACAACATCGTCAAGGACATTGCCTCACTCCAGATGGAGGAGCGTGCTGCCGAACAGATGTTGATTAAGTACGGCTGTGCCTATACCGAGAACAACGACATCGATAACAACATGAAGTACTCTATCGATGCAGACCGTCAGGTGGAGTGCCGCAAGTTCATCGAGATTGTTGAAGGTCGTCTGGAGGAGATTATCGCCAACGTGTGGTGCCAGGTTCCTGAGGACTACTGCGACAAGCTCCTGGGAGGTATCATCCTCACAGGTGGTGGTTCAAACATGAAGGAAATCGAGAAGGCCTTCCAGAACTACACGCACATCGACAAGATTCGTATTGCTAAATTTGTTACGCAGACCATCACGTCGCAGATTAATGAGGTGACGGCTCGTGACGGACGCATGAACACTGTCCTGGGCCTGTTGGCCAAGGGCGATATCAATTGTGCTGGTGGTGAGTACGATCCCAATGGTGACCTCTTCGCAACACAGCGCCAAGGTGCTGTCGATACTCCCGAACAGCGTCGCGCCCGTACTGCCACAGAGACGCCAGCCGGTGTGGTGCGTACTGCTGAGGAGAAGCGTCTGGCTGAAGAGGAGGCCCGCCTCAAGAAGGAGGAAGAGGAGCGTATTGCCCGTGAGGAGGCTGAGCGCAAGGCCCGCGAGGAGGCTGAGGAGCGTCGTCGCAACAGCACCTGGAATAAGTTTGGACGCTGGCTGAAGAAGGCCGCTACCGAAATCGTCAAGGAAGAAGAATAAGCGGGCTTCGCCCTAATTGTTAATTGATAAATGATAATTGATAATTGAAATAATATGGACAACAACATATTGCTCGACTTCGGTGAACCCGAAAAAGAGAACAGCATCATCAAGGTGATTGGTGTTGGTGGCGGTGGCGGCAATGCTGTCAACCACATGTATCGTGAAGGTATTCACGATGTAACCTTTGTACTGTGTAACACAGATAATCAGGCACTCAACGACTCGCCTGTACCCGTTCATCTGCAACTGGGTAAGGAGGGCCTTGGTGCCGGTAACCGTCCTGAGCGTGCCCGTGCCGCTGCTGAGGAGAGCCTGGAGGATATCAAGGGCCTCTTCACGGATGGCACCCGTATGGCGTTTATCACTGCCGGCATGGGCGGTGGTACAGGTACTGGTGCTGCTCCCGTCATTGCCCGTGTCTCTAAGGAGATGGGCATCCTGACGGTCGGTATCGTCACCATCCCCTTCCGTTTCGAGGGTGACCGTAAGATTGATCAGGCACTCGATGGTGTTGAGGAAATGCAGAAGCACGTTGACGCCCTGCTCGTTATCAACAACGAACGCCTGCGCGAGATCTATCCTGAGCTGACCGTGCTCGACGCTTTCGGCAAGGCTGACGACACGCTGAGCGTTGCTGCTAAGTCTATCGCTGAGATCATCACTGTTCACGGACTCATCAACCTCGACTTCAACGATGTGAAGACCGTGCTGAAGGATGGTGGCGTAGCCATCATGTCTACCGGCTACGGCGAGGGTGAAGGCCGTGTGCGCAAGGCCATCGAGGATGCCCTGAACTCTCCGTTGCTCAACGAGAACGACGTCTTCAACTCCAAGAAGATCCTGCTCTCTATCTCGTTCTCTGGCGGTAAGGATGGCAAGGAGTCGCTGATGATGGAAGAGATGAACGATGTCAATGACTTCATGGGCAAGTTCGGCAACGACTTCGAGATTAAGTGGGGATTGGCCACCGACCCCGAACTGGGTAAGAAGGTGAAGGTCACCATTCTCGCTACCGGCTTTGGCATCGACAGCGTCGATGGCATGTCTAGTCACCGCCAGCGTCACAACACGCAGGAGGAGGCAACGCGTATCGCTGCTGAGCAGGAGAAGGAAGCCCAGCGTCAGGATCGTCGTAACCGCTTCTATGGCGGCGATGGCTCCAGCAAGCGCTACAAGCGTCGTCCACACATCTTCCTGTTCCGTCATGAGGATCTGGACAATGACGACGTCATCTCTGCCGTAGAGCAGACGCCAACCTATAAGCGTACCCGCGAGATACTCGATAGCATCTACCAGCAGGCCAGTGGCGAGGAGCCCCAGCAGAAGCAGGAGGCACAGCCCGAGCCTATCCAGAGAACGATCAAGTTTGCATAAGATATAGAGCGACCGCGTGGAGACGATTAATACGTTTTTCTTGCTCCTCAGCGACTTTCTGTGGGGATGGCCGATGATAGTCCTGCTGTTGGGAACCCATGTGTTCCTGACCGTCCGACTGCGCTTCCCACAAAGGAAGCTGATTACAGGCATCCGCCTGTCCGTAAAGAAAGACCCCGGAGCAGCGGGCGACGTCAGTCAGTTTGGCGCATTGGCTACAGCACTGGCGGCAACCATTGGCACCGGTAATATCGTCGGCGTAGCGACAGCAGTGGCCCTGGGTGGTCCTGGCGCCGTATTATGGTGCTGGCTGACGGGCATCTTCGGCATGTCCACCAAGTATGCTGAGGGTCTGCTGGCTGTGAAGTACCGTGTCAAGGCCGACAACGGACGCATGTATGGTGGTCCGATGTATGCCTTGGAGCGAGGCCTGAACATGAAGTGGCTGGCCGTGCTCTTTGCCGTCTTCACCGCATTGGCATCCTTTGGCATTGGCTGTACCGTACAGGCAAACAGTATTGCACTGATGGCCCACGAAACCTTTGGCATTGATCAGTGGGTCGTAGGTCTTATTGTTTGCCTGTTGACGGCTGCGGTCATCCTTGGCGGTGTCAAGTCCATTGCCCGTGTGTGTACCGTCCTCGTGCCCTTTATGGCGTTGCTCTACGTCCTTGGTTGTATTATCATCCTCTTCGTCAATCGCGACTATGTCTGGCCCGCTGTCCAGCTGATAGTCGATGCTGCCTTCAATCCCTCGGCAGCAGGTGGAGGCCTTGTGGGTGGCACGGTCATCATGGCTGCCCGCTACGGTATTGCCCGCGGTCTGTTCTCCAACGAGAGTGGTCTGGGTTCGGCACCCATCGTCGCTGCTGCTGCCCAGACGCGCAATCCTGTCCGTCAGGCGCTGGTCAGCAGTACGGGAACCTTCTGGGACACCGTCGTCATCTGTGCGCTGACGGGATTGGTGCTTGTCAGCAGCATCTTGGCTTATCCCGACATCTCCTATGCCGATGGCGCCGCCCTGACGAAGGTCGCTTTCTCGAAGATACCCTATGTCGGAGCACCCTTGCTCACCTTTGGCATCCTGACCTTTGCCTTCAGCACCATCCTAGGTTGGAGCTACTATGGCGAGAGTGCTGTCAACTACATTGAGCACCACCGCTCCAACCGCTTCTACCGCATCCTTTATATCGTTGCCCTGTTCTTTGGCAGCATCATCAACCTGAACATCATCTGGAACATCTCCGACTGCATGAACGCCCTGATGGCCATCCCTAACCTCATCGCACTCCTGCTGTTGAGTGGCGTGGCTGCCCGCGAGACGAAGAAATACCTGTGGTCTAACCGCTTGGATGACGAGATGGAAGACGACTAAACTTAACAAAAAAGAAAACTACACCATGATAACTGACCTGATCAAGAAACTCTGGAAGAAGTCTGACAACCCCTATCCCAAATCCTTTGCCAAGCGACTGACACGTCGTATCATGATTCGCATGCTGATATTCATGGGCGTCCCCATGGCCATCCTCTTTGCGTGCGGTTATGTGATGACCAACACCTTTGCTGTCCTCGCTTTCTGGCAACTGACCAAGGGACAAAATGAAGTGGTGCGTCGCCTCACCTCGGAAGTCATGGTGGCAGCCAACAATACTGCTCCCTTCATCGAGGAGAACCTGGACAATCCCGACAAGCTCTACGACATCATGGAACGTGTAGTGCGCATGAACGAGCGCGTCCGCAGTTGTGGTGTCAGCTTCGTGGCCGACTACTATCCTGCCAAAGGCCATTGGTTCTGTCCCTATGCCGTCCGTCGCGACAGCGTCACCATCGAGCGCCTGACCATTGGCAGCAAAGACCATGACTATCTGCAGGCCAACTGGTTCGTTGAGGCAGTTCAGCGAGACTCTTCTTTCTGGTCCAATCCCTTCTTTGAGGGTACAGACAAGAAAACGCCCCTGGTGTCCTACCTGGTACCTATCCGCGACCGCCAGCATCATCTCGTTGCGGTCTTTGGCGTCGATTTGTCGCTCAACAGGCTCAGTGATTCAGTTGACGATATGGCCGATAGTCCTAAAAAAACGGACTCAGCTGCCAATGACTCGATAGTTGAGGAGGATACGTATGAGGGCTTTTTCTTTGCCATCGACTCTACGGGCACCTTCCTGGCGCATCCTAATAAGCGTTACATCATCAACAAGAAGTTCCAGGACCTTATCACCAATGATCCCGATAGCGTCCTTGCTCATAAAATCCTGAAGGGGAAGAGAAACTATGATGACGAGCTCGAGTATAAGAATACAAAGGTCATTGTCAATTACCGACCCATCAAAGGCACCTCTTGGACGGTGGGTATGGTCCTCGAGAGTTGGATCATCAAGTTCCTGTGCTACCTCTTTGCAGGCATCGCCCTCTTCTTCATGGTCATCGGACTGCTGGTCGTGCTGTTCACCGGTCGCAGGGCCATCAAGAAGGCCACGCGGCCTATCAAGCTGCTCGCACAGTCTGCCAATGACGTGGCCAAGGGTAACTTCAATTCTCGTCTGCCACAAATGAACACGCGCGACGAGATACACCAGTTGCGCGACTCCTTCGAACAGATGCAGCTGTCGCTGTCTGATTATACCGAGCAGCTGAAGACCACCACTGCCGAGAAGGCCACCATCGTCAGTGAGCTGAACATTGCCCACAGCATCCAGATGTCTATGCTCCCCAAGACGTTCCCGCCATATCCCGAGCGCGACGATATAGACATCTACGGACAGCTGACGCCTGCCAAGGCCGTCGGTGGCGACCTCTTCGACTTCTTCATACACGACGAGAAGCTGTTCTTCTGCGTGGGCGACGTCAGTGGCAAGGGTATTCCGGCCTCCATGTTCATGGCTGTGGCCCGTTCGCTGTTCCGCAACGTCTCTGCACACGTCCCGGAGCCACACATCATCGCCAAGGCGCTGAATGAGTCTATGTGCGAAGGCAACGACATGAGCATGTTCGTGACGATGTTCATCGGTGTCCTCGACCTCCAGACGGGCCATCTCAGCTACTGCAATGCCGGCCACGACTCACCGCTGCTGATAGGGCAGGGGGTAGGCATGCTGCCTTGCGAGTCGAACCTTCCCATCGGTCTCATGGACTGGGAATTCGTCATGCAGGAGATCACCATCGCTCCAGGCACCACCATCTTCCTCTATACCGATGGTCTCAACGAGGCCGAGAATGTGCTCCATCAGCAGTTTGGCGATGAGCAGGTTCTCCGGTTGGCCAAGGAGCAGTTGGACAAGGGCGAATATCAGCCCATGCCGTTGATTCAGCGTATGACTGCCGCTGTTCGTTTCTTTGCGGGAGCTGCCGAGCAAAGTGACGACCTCACCATGCTGGCGATACAATACAAAAAAAGAAGTGAGAGGTGAGAAGCTAGAGGTGAGAGGTCAGATTTGCTGCTCCAGACCAATATTGTCTGCGTTTATCCAACTATCCTCTCACCTCTTACCTCTCACCTCTTACCTCTCACCTCTAGATTTAATCTACAATCAAATTCTCACCGGT
>Ga0256407_10004170_pt1 | contig 24525 bp, 20 predicted proteins | sample RumenRJG_04DNA_FD_193489 | JGI IMG/M metagenome (GOLD analysis project Ga0256407, IMG submission 193489) | Bovine rumen microbial communities from Lethbridge, Alberta, Canada - RJG_04 | ecosystem: Host-associated > Mammals > Digestive system > Stomach > Rumen | place: Canada: Alberta... | reverse complement strand
ATGATTGGCGGACTGCCGAAGAGGGAGGAATAGAGTTATGCAAAACAAAGGCAAATATTACATTACAACAGCGATCGCGTATACGTCAGGAAAGCCCCATATCGGCAATACCTACGAGGTCATCCTTGCGGACTGCATCGCCCGTTATAAGAGAGCGGACGGCTTTGATGTCCGTTTCATGACAGGTTCTGACGAGCACGGCCAGAAGATCGAGTCCAGAGCGGCCCGCGCGGGCAAGAGCCCCAAAGAGTTTGTCGATGAGGTCGCAGGCGAGATCAAGCGTCTCTGGGACCTTGTCGGAACTTCCTATGACCGTTTCATCCGCACGACGGATCCGGATCACGAGCGCCAGATCCAGAAGATCTTCAAGAAGCTCTATGATCAGGGCGACATTTATCTCGGACACTACAGCGGCATGTACTGCCAGGAGTGCGAGGCATTCTATACCCCTTCCCAGATCGAGGAAGAGGGCAAGTGTCCTGTATGCGGCAGTCAGGTCCACGAGGCTCAGGAGGATGCCTATTTCTTCCGTATGAAAAAATATGCGGACAGACTGATCGAGCATATCAATACCCATCCCGAGTTTATCCAGCCCGTCTCCCGCAAGAATGAGATGATGAACAACTTCCTGCTTCCCGGACTGCAGGATCTGTGTGTCTCCCGCTCTTCCTTCACATGGGGAATTCCGGTGGATTTCGCTCCCGGTCACGTAGTCTATGTATGGCTGGATGCGCTTAGCAACTACATCACCGGCCTTGGCTACGACGCAGACGGCAACAGCGATCCGCTTTTCGACAAGTACTGGCCCGCCGATCTGCACCTGATCGGCAAGGATATCGTCCGTTTCCATACCATTTACTGGCCCATCTTCCTGATGGCTCTTGGCGTGGAGCTTCCCAAGCAGGTATTCGGTCATCCCTGGCTTCTGCAGGGCGGCGAGAAGATGTCCAAGACCAAGGGCAACGTCATCTATGCCGATGACCTGGTAGATATCTTCGGCGTGGACGCAGTCCGCTACTTTGTCGTGCATGAGATGCCTTATGAGAATGACGGCGTGATCACCTGGGAACTTGTTGCGGAGCGCATCAACTCCGATCTGGCCAACACCCTCGGCAACCTGGTCAACAGAACCATCGCCATGAGCAACAAATACCTTGGCGGCACTGTGAAAGACACAGGCTCATTTGCAGGCCTGAGTGACGAGGAAGCAGAAAAGGCGAAGGCGTTTGATGAAGATCTCAAAGCTCTCGTCACTGCAGCCTACGGCAAGGTGGAGAAGAAGATGGATGAGCTCCGTGCAGCGGATGCCCTGACCGAGATCTTCGCTGTTTTCAAACGCCTCAACAAATATATCGATGAGACCGAGCCCTGGATCCTGGGCCGCGATGAGGCAAAGAAAGAGCGCCTTTCCACAGTGCTTTACAACCTGGTGGAGGGCATCACCATGGGTGTATCCCTGCTGGCTCCCTTTATGCCTGAGACAGCGGAGAAGACCGTGAACATGCTGGGCACAAAGATCCGCGATTTCGATACACTTGGCACTTTCGGCGCAGAAGGCGGCGAGTTCCATGTCACTGACAAGCCAGAGATCCTCTTTGCTCGTCTTGATACCAAGGAAGTGATGAAGAAGGTCGAAGTCATCATGGAGAAGCAGCGCGCAGCGGCAGCAGCAGAAGCGGCGGCAGATGCAGCCGAGGCGGCAGCAAAGGACGGCGGCGCTGAAGAGAAGGCGGAAGAGGTCATTCCCGAAGTGGAGAAAAAGCCCGAAGTCACCATCGATGATTTCGCAAAGTGCCAGTTCCAGGTCGGCGAGATCGTAGCCTGTGAGGCTGTCAAGAAGTCCAAAAAGCTGCTCTGCTCTCAGGTAAAGATCGGATCCGAAGTGCGCCAGATCGTCTCCGGTATCCGCAAGTACTACAGCCCTGAAGAAATGGTCGGCAAGAAGGTCATGGTCATCACCAACCTTAAACCCGCCAAGCTTGCAGGTTTGATGTCGGAAGGCATGATCCTCTGCGCGGAGGCTCCCGACGGAAGCCTCGCCCTCATGACCCCCGAGACCGGCAAAGATATCCCTGCCGGCAGTGAGATCGGGTGATCACAGCACAACAGAATACCAGTACACCCTTCTGGAAATTCCGTAAATAAGGTGCGGAATGCACAGGGAGTTTAAAAAAGGGGATACCAGGCACAATACTATGGGACACGGGGAACACCACGTGTCCCATATTCGAATAAGAGACGGTGGGACGCGCGAAGCAGCGCGTAGTTTTCATAATACATGGTCACAAGTAAAAAAAGAAAGGGGCCGTCATGGGAAGACTGAAGGAACTCAGAAAGTACGTGGATACGGAAATCAACCGCATGGAGAACGCGGACAAGCGGACCGGTGCGATCGCGCATCTGTACGGAGTGTCCCTTGCGGCGGCTATGATCGCGCGCAAGAGGGGACTGGACGCAGAGCTTTTGGCAATGGCAGCAATGCTGCATGATCTGCATGCCTATAAAACAGGATCCTATGATGATCATGCCCATAAAGGTGCCGAACTGGCAAGGCAGATTCTGGGAGAACTGGGTCTCACAAATGAGGAAGAGACGGATGTGATCTGCTCTGCAATTTATCATCATGACGATAAGCTGGTCGTGGACAGTCCTATGGATGAGGCACTCAAGGACGCGGATGTGATCCATCACTGCATGAATGATCTCTCCAAAGCAGTCAAGGAAAAAGAGCAGGCCAGATACACGGCGCTCTGCGAAGAGTTTGGAATGCTGGGCTGAAAGAATGAACAAAACGCCTGATGGCGTTTTGTTCATTCAAGAGGTTTGCATCGAAGCGCCGCAAACCTCCGAGAATCCCATCGGAGAAACCCGTTCCGGGCTTTCTCCTCGGGTGTCTCAGCGCAGGGGCGCTTCGACATGTTTGGAAGAATGAATAAGATGAGAAAAAAGGACAGGACATTCCTTGTGCCTGCCAGGCTGCTGAGCCTGCTGCTGGCACTGTCTATGGCTGCGGGGCCTTTTACCGCCGCGGCGCAGACGACCGGCAGGACTCCGAATTCGTCTGTACACGAGACAGCTGTGCGTGAGACAACTGTGCATGAGACGTCTGTACACGAGACAGCTGTGCATGAGACGCTTGTATACGGTGCAGCTGTGCATGAGATGTCTATGCGGTCGGCAGTTGTACAGGAGGCGCTTGTAAAGGAGCCGGCTGTAAAGCCGGCAGGACAAGCGGACTCGGCGGAGAACAAAACCTCTGCCCTGGATCAGGCAAAAAAGAAGCTGCCAAAGCCGGATCTGTCAGGGATCGACTGGAATGCGGAAAAGGAAAAACTGCGTGAGGCAGTCCGGACAATAGACGAGCTGGGATTATCACCCGAGAAGATCGTCCGGCACATCGGTATTTTCTTTGACGGAAAAGACAATAAAGAGCAGATTGACAGTTTTTTCAAAGGTATCCGCAAAAAAGTTCAGGAGTTTATCGGGAAAAAGTCCGGTTCCGGATCTGATGCGGACTCTGAAACCGGGACCGGCAAGGAAACCGGCGAAACCGGCGGGGGCCCTGAGAATGGATCGGGTCAGCCCATGGAGAAAGAATCCGGGCAGTCCACAGGGAACGGAACGGGTCAGTCTGCGGAGAATGGATCCGGGCAGTCCACGGAGAACGGATCGGGGCAGTCCACGGGGAACGGATCCGGGCAGTCCACGGGGAACGGATCCGGGCAGTCCACGGGGAACGGATCCGCAGAGAGTGGAGAGAAAGATCCGGTAAATACTGTGACGGATGAGGCGAAGAAGGTGACAGACAAAGTTACGGAGGAAGTCGCCGAAGAGGCCGCGAAAAAGGTCCGGGAGGCGGCCGATCGGGCCGGAGAAGAAATGAAGAAAAAGGCTGTTGAGGAAATCATGAAAAATTTCTGACACAGGACCGGGAGAAAAAAATGCGTATTTTCGATGCGAACAGCCCGCTGATGGAAGGGCTTTCCAAAATATCAGATCTTGTTGTTTTAAATCTGCTGGTACTCTTGTGCTGCATTCCCGTGATCACGGCCGGTGCAGCTCTGACCGGTATGCACTATGTACTCCTCAAAATGGCAAGAAATGAGGAGGGATACATTGCGCGAAGCTATTTCAAATCCTTTAAGGAGAATTTCCTGCAGGCGACGGGAATGTGGCTCATCTTTCTGGTGCTGGGATTTATCGTTGTGCTGGACCTCAGACTGACCGGAGGTTCGGCACAAGGTGCCCTGCAGCTGCCGGCAGTGTTTCGTTATCTCCTGATTGCGGGCGGTATATATGTCTTTATGATGTTTCTCTATGCATTTCCGCTGCTTTCCCGCTTTCAGAACACGGTGATCGGGACACTCCGAAACGCGACGGTGCTGGCGGCAGCCGCTTTTCCGACTACGATCGGAATGACTGCGGCAACATTTTTCCTTCCTGTGGCGGCATGGTTTTTCAGACCGGTTTTCCCTCTGCTCCTTCTCTTCGGATTTTCGGGAGCAGGATACATATGCGCTCTGTTGTACAGCCCTGTATTCAAAAAGATCGAGAATAAGGGTAAAGAGGAGAAAACGGAAGAGGAAGACCCTGAGGATTGACACGCGTCTGACAATGTGACGAAAAAACAGAATTAAAAATATACAAAATGACGGCTGTTTTGGCCGTCATTTTATTATTTGCTCATTAGGAAGACGGGAAAGGGGAGGTTTTTTTGGTGAGTCGTGCCATGGCGGGGCAGAGAAACTTGTCGTATACTTTTTAACATTAAAAGGAATCTTTTAAACAAAACATTGATAGAAACCGGATCGTCTATGCAGCTGTTCACGTATTGAAGTGTCAGATGATGATTTGAGTCAGATGAGGAGGAAATAATGGCAAGTTTATCTCTGAAGAATGTCAACAAGGTTTATCCCAACGGCTTCCACGCTGTTAAGGATTTCAATATGGAAATCGAGGATAAGGAATTTATTATCTTCGTAGGTCCTTCAGGCTGCGGCAAATCCACAACACTTCGTATGATCGCCGGCCTCGAAGATATCAGCTCCGGTGAGTTCAAGATCGACGGCAAGCTCATGAATGATGTTGAGCCCAAGGACAGAGATATCGCGATGGTTTTCCAGAACTATGCTCTGTATCCTCATATGTCCGTTTATGATAACATGGCATTCGGCCTGAAGCTCCGCAAGGTTCCCAAGGATGAGATCGACAAGGCAGTCAAGGAAGCTGCAAAGATTCTGGACCTGTCCCATCTGCTTGATCGTAAGCCCAAGGCTCTGTCCGGCGGCCAGAGACAGCGTGTCGCTATGGGACGTGCAATCGTCAGAAGCCCCAAGGTATTCCTGATGGACGAGCCTCTGTCCAACCTGGATGCAAAGCTCCGTGTCCAGATGAGAACAGAGATCGCAAAGCTGCACCAGAGACTGGGCACCACCATCATCTACGTCACACATGACCAGACCGAGGCTATGACTCTGGGAACCAGGATCGTTGTTATGAAGGACGGCGTTGTTCAGCAGATCGATTCCCCTCAGAACCTCTATGACAACCCCTGCAACCTCTTCGTAGCAGGTTTCATGGGATCTCCTCAGATGAACTTCCTCGAGGCAACCGCAAAGGTCGCCGGCGGCAAGGCATATCTTGAACTTGACGGTCAGAGCATCGAGCTTCCCGCTGACAAGGCGAAGGCAGTGATCGACGGCAACTACAACGGCAAGACCGTGATCCTCGGTATCCGTCCCGAAGATATCCTGGCTTCTCCCGAAGCTCTTGCAGGTGCTGCTTACAAGTTCAACGCGACCTGCAACGTCTATGAGCTGCTTGGCGCAGAAGTTTTCCTGTATTTCGATCTTGCAGGCAATGCTATCACCGCTCGTGTTGAGCCTGATACAAAGATCCGTCCCGGTACCAGCATGACATTCACCTTTGACACCAAGAAGATCCATATCTTTGACAAAGAGACCGAGCTGGTAATTGCCAACTGATAAAATGCATCCGGAAAACAACTGATAAAAGGTATCCGAAAGATGATATGCAATCAGAAAATGATTTGCATTCAGAAAATGATTGTGTAAAATAAAGCAGTGCAGGCATGTGGCCTGCACTGCTTTTCCTTTAAGAGCTTCGGCATGTCATTGTTATGCCTTCGACATGGCAGATCCTGTCCCTGCGCGCTCAGGGCATGCCGGTAAATGAACCAACAGAACAGGATTGGGGAAATATGCTTTCAACTCAGATCATTAAGAACAGTCTCGAAGAATTGTGTGCGATATCACGAACACAGTTTTGTGTACAGGATTTGAACGGAAAAGTTATCGCAGCTACGCCGGAAGCGGTTCCGACAGATGCATCGATCGTGTCCGGATTTGCACATATGGCGGTGGACAGCCAGATTATAGGGAACAGCTTCCTGCTCAAGGTGCTGGACGACGCAGAGCCCCTCTATATCCTGACTGCGACCGGAACCGGAGATTATACTTTTATGGTGGCCAAGATGGCGGTCAGCCAGCTGCAGAACCTGATCATCGCCTATAAGGAACGTCTGGACAGGGGCAATTTTTTTCAGAACCTGCTCCTGGACAACCTGCTGATGGTGGATATCCATAACCGGGCACGCAAGCTTCATATCAACAGCAGCCAGCCCCGGGCGGTGGTCATCTTTGATATCGATCCGGGAAGAGACGATTCTGCCAGGAGCGCGGCAGCCGGACTGGAAGCCCAGGCGACAGCTTTTCAAATGCTGGCAGGACTTTTTTCTACACAGAGCGGTGATTATCTGACAGAGATCGATGAGAGCAGTGTGATACTGATCAAGTCGCTCGACTCTGAAGATGACTATGGAGAACTGGAGCAATGCGCAGTTACCGCGGTAGACATGCTTGGAACGGAGGCTATGGTGGACGCCGGAGCCGCCTACGGAACGATCGTGAAAGATCTGAAGGATCTCTCCAAGTCCTACAAGGAAGCCCGCATGGCGATGGATGTCGGACAGATCTTTTATGCCGGTCGAAGGATCCTTTCCTATAACGAACTTGGCATCGGAAGGCTGATCTTCCAGCTTCCCGTCAATCTCTGCAGGATGTTCCTGCATGAGATCTTCGGCGATTACGATCCGTCTTCGATCGATCAGGAAACTCTTGCCACGATCAATACATTCTTTGACAACAACCTCAACGTTTCCGAGACGGCAAGGCAGCTCTTTATCCACAGAAATACACTTGTTTACCGCATGGAAAAGCTGCAGAAAGTGACCGGCCTTGACATCCGGACCTTTGAAGATGCCATGACATTCCGCATTGCGCTGATGGTCAGCGAGTACATGAAATTCCTGAAGAGGAAGCGGTGACAGATGAGAGACAAGGGGACAGAAACAAGGGGACGGTCCTTTTGTCTCTTTTCTTTGGAATGAGACAAAAGGACCGTCCCCTTGTTTCTTTTGATACATTTATTGCTCTGTTTTTTCAGGGATGGAAAATGACAGCAGGCCGGAGCAGACGGATTTGACATCCTTTACCAGCGCATCGTATTCCGACGGGTAGCCGGAAAGGTCATAGATGCCGCCGAGAGAGTCGGTTTCCGCGATCTCGGCATCGGGCTGGGTCTGGTCTATAAAATAAAAATTGTAATCCTCAACACTTTTGATCAGTTCCGCATCCGCAAGTTCTTTTTCGAGCAGCTCTGCGCTTTCATCTCCGCTTCGGGTCTCTTTGAGATAGTCGATGATATCTTCCGCGGTGCGCCCGCCGTCTGCCGCATAAACGGAAAACAGACCCAGTACCCGGGGATTCATAAAGGACTCATATTTTTCTGCATTGTCCGGATCCTGGCGGTATCTGACGAGGAGATCGGTGTAATCATCCTCGGAGAGGGCAACATAGTTATAATACATGCAGTAGATGCCGGTACCTTCGGCAATCTCTCCACCTCCGTTGGGGAGAAGGCCTTTCAGATTTTTGAAGGATTCAGGGGGCGTAAAAGTTATGCCCGCCTGCGGAAAGGCCACGACGGAGTCTTCCTCCGACGATGCGGTCTGTTCGGTGCCTGCCGCCTGTGCTGTTTCCGGTCCGGTTTCTGAAGCGGTGCTTCCTGTTGAGACGCTGTCAGCTGTCACACGCGTACCGGCGGCCGGAGCTGTTTCACCGGCAGCTTCAGTGTTACTGCTTTCTACAGATGCATTTTCAGGGCTTGCTTTCGTACCGGTGCTGCCACAGGCTGTCGTGGACAGGACCAGGATCATGCTTGCAAGAAGTGTGCAGATCAGTCTGTTTTTCATGAATGACTCCTTTCAACAGTATATTTTGATCAGGTGTTTGCGAAACGCCAGAGAGACAAGGGGATGGTCCTTTTGTTACCTTTCTTTGGAATGGGACAAAAGGACTGTCCCCTTATCTCTGCCGTCCCCTTATCTCTTTGGAATGGGACAAAAGGACCGTCCCCTTGTATCTGTCCCTTTGTTTCACTTCAGTTCCGGAAGGACCACAATGAGCATGGTGATAAAACAGGCAAGTCCGCCGACAACGTTGGAAATCGGCTCGGCAGCGAATACGCCTGCAGTTCCCATATGGAAGGCGTAGGGCAGCAGATAGGTCAGCGGAATGACAATGAAGGCCTTGCGCAGCAGGGAGAAAAAGATGGCGTGGTTCTTTTTCCCCAGGGATTTGAAAACAATCTGGCCGCAATGCTGGAAAACCATAAAGATGAAGGTGGAAAAATAGAGGTTAAAGGAGGGAAGGGCGGTCTCCATCAGTTCCGGGTCGGAACTGAAAATGCCGATCACTGCAGCCGGGCAGATCCGGAGGATCATCCATACAGCACCGGCATAGCCCATTGACAGCAGGAACATGACAAGGCCGGCTTCTTTGACATCTTTGAAGCGGCGCGCGCCATAGTTAAAGCTGATGATCGGAGATGTTCCCTCGGTAATGGATAAAAGGGGTGTTTCCAGCATCTGTCTGGCGGAGTTGATAATGGTCATGATCGAGACATAGATATCTCCGCCGACATGTGACAGCACCTGATTGCAGCTGACGGTAACCAGGCTGTTGGTCAGCTGCATGATAAAGGCTGCCATACCGAGCCCTGTGATCCTGCGGGCCCGGGGGCCGCAGCTCCTGATCTCGTCCGGCCGCAGACAATGCAGGCGGTAATCGACTTTGTTTCCGAACAGGAAGAAGAGTACAAAGACGGCAGACAGGGCCTGCGAAAGGATTGTCGCGATGGCAGCTCCCTCGACACCAAGCCCCAGCACGAAGATCATGACCGGATCCAGAATGATATTTGCGACGGCTCCGATCATCACGGTGGTCATACCGATCATCGAATACCCCTGGGCATTGATAAAAGGATTCATACCGGTAGAGATCATGGAAAAAACAGTCCCGATCAGATAAATACGCAGATAGGGAAGTGCATGGACCATGGCCTGGTCCGAGGCACCAAACATGCGGAGGACCGGGGCACCGGCCAGCTCCCCGATCAGGGTCAGCAGGATGGCCGTCACCAGCAGCAGAAAAAAGGAGGTGTTCTGGATCCCGGACGCCTCTTTTCGGTCACCTGCCCCTCTCGAGATGGAAAACAGAGGGGCGCCGCCGCTGCCGAACATGTTGGTAAAGGCAGTGATCAGGATCACGATCGGAAAGCAAAGGCCGACTGCGCCCAGGGCGGCAGTCCCGATGACAGGGATGCGGGCGATGTAGATGCGGTCCACGATATTGTACAGGAGGTTCAGCGCCTGTGCAGCAAACATAGGAAGTGCAGTCGCCGCTATATTTGACAGCGTTCTGCCGTTTCCGAAATCGACTCTTTTCATCTTAATTAAAAAAGCCCTTCTACGAAAAACTGTTTTTGATGATACCTGTTCCGTCAAAAACCGGAATGTAGGATGGCGAGACTGTTCCGCTCTCCTGGATGAACCCGTTCGTGATTCCCAGGTCTATGGCGTAATCCACCAGGTCGTCATATTCCTCTTCCGAAAGGCGGCGGCAGAGGTCGATGTCCGCCGGAGAGGAGAGCTTTCGCTGCAGGACCTGGGGCATAGGTGTGTACTGGTTCATGATACTGATAAAGATGCGGTCGCCGTAGGTCTCATGCAGATAGCGCAGGACGGCGCGGGAATCCTCTCCGCAGCCGGGAAGTGCGAGGTGACGCACCAGGACGCCGCGTACCATAAGGGGATCGTCGGCGTCATCCGGGCAGTCGATCGTGTGGCTGCCGTCCGAGAAAACCGGTTCCGGACACTGTCGGACCATTTCCGCAATGGCGGCGGAGGCGTATTGGAAATAATCGGATGCCCCCGTGTGGCGTGCGGAAAGAGCGGGAGACACATATTTCAGGTCAGGGAGCCAGACGTCTACCAGTCCCTCCAGGGCTTTTACGGCCTCCACACGCTCGTAGCTGCCGGTGTTGTACACCACAGGGATGGAGAGTCCCCGGTCTTTTGCCATACGCAGGGCAGGGACCAGGAGAGGGACGAAATGCTCCGGTGTCACCAGATTGATATTGTGAGCCCCCTGCTCCTGCAGATCCAGAAAGATCTCTGTCATCCGTTCAGGAGAGATCTCTGTGAGACAGGGAGAAAAACTGTCCGGAGCAGGCGATGTGCGCGGAGAGGCAGAAAACTCCCCGGGGCGGTTGGGAAAAAAGCTGCTTTGCGGGGCCGCAGGCCTTGATATACGGCGGTTCTGACAGTAGATGCACCCCAGATTGCAGCCCGCAAAGAATACGGTCCCGCTTCCCCTTATCCCCGAAATGACAGGCTCCTCCGTGTAATACAATGCAGCGCGGGCGGCGCGGATCATTCCGGCTTCTCCGCAGTATCCTCTTTCCCCGCGGATCCGGTTGACGTGACAGCTTCTGGGACAGAGAGTGCAGTCGGAGAGAACCTGAACCGCCTGTATATCTATCCCCCTGATACCGCCATCTCCGATGCAGGAACCTTCCGGAGCATAGTCTTCCGGGGCACAGTCTTCCGGGGCACAGTTTTCCGGGGAACAGTCAGAAGGAGTCCTGCCATGAATGCCGTCATGAATGCTGGCAGTCCTGTCAGTCCTGTCTGCCTTTCGTCCATCATTAGAAACGGGTCTTTTACTGCTTTCCATGCTAAACCTCGTGCAGGCGAATTCCGAAAACAAAAACACCCTGCCACAGCAATGAAGCGCTGAAAGCTGCCGGCCGGCCGCAGAGCCAGGCACCCTCGCGGCACATGAAAGGTCCCGCTTAGTGCTGCTATGTTCCCATCCTGACACGGTTCACAGGTTTCCATTGCGCGAGACCCGAACTCATACGTGCCGACAGGCAGCTTTCAAAACTCCATCCCATGACAGGGAGACGATCACTTTTGATTTTAACATCCTGTTATGAATGCTGCAGATATTTGTTTCTGAAAAAATCTGCGCATATCAAAGTGCTTCGATTACTATAGTCAAAAGAGGAAAGATTGTCAAGTGCCGGACTGCGCAGCATCAGAACTGCTATAAGCCATTTATGATAATGTCCCGGTAAACCACAAATGAAAATGTCCCGAAGTATGGTACAATAACCTCCCTGAAGGGAGGTGTGTTTTATCAGGAGAATAGACTTAACAATGGATGAGCAGAGAAAATATGAGGTAATCAAAAAACTAGTGGATAAGGAAGGGAACAAAAACAGAGCCGCTCTTACCCTTGGGATTTCAAAAAGGCATGTAAACCGCCTCATCAAAGCATACAAAGAAAAGGGGAAGGCAGCTTTTATTCATGGTAACAGGGGGAGAAAACCTGCCACCAGCACTCCAGACAACATACGACAGGATGTACTGGACCTGTATCGGACGAAATACTTTGAAGCAAATTTTGCGCATTTTACAGAACTGCTGGACAGGCAGGAAGGAATAAAGCTCTCCGTTTCATGCGTCACAACCATACTGGAATCAGAAAACATCCTGTCACCAAGAGTGACAAAACAGAAAAAGAAACGTATCAAACGGCAGCTTGAGGAAGCAAAGAAGGCTGCAAAAACAAATAAAGAAACAGAAAAGATACATGAGAACCTTGTGGCCGTGGAGGACGCACATTCACGCCGTCCCAGATGCGCTTATTTTGGAGAAATGGAGCAGATGGACGCATCCCCCTACGAGTGGTTTGGCGGGTTTAAAAGCACGCTGCACATCGCCGTGGATGACGCCACCGGCCGGATCACGGGAGCATGGTTTGATATGCAGGAGACGCTGGCGGGGTACTACCACATATACCATCAGATTCTCAACCGCTATGGGATCCCCTACTCGTTTTTTACGGACAGGCGCACGGTTTTTGTCTATAAAAAGAAAAAAGCCCCGGACATCGGGGAAGACACATGTACACAGTTTGCATATGCATGTAAACAGCTGGGGACGAAGATCGAATACAGCAGCGTACCGCAGGCCAAGGGGCGTGTAGAAAGGATGTTCCAGACCCTGCAGTCACGCCTGCCAGTCGAGCTTCGACTGGCGGGCATAACCGGCATTGAGGCGGCAAATGAATTCCTAGACTCCTACATCAACGAATTCAATGCCAAATTTGCCTTATCTGTAAATGGTATCAAATCCGTATTCGAAAAGCAACCGGAGGAAGAAAAAATCAACCTGATCCTGGCGGTCCTGACCCAGCGCAAAGTAGACAGCGGGCACTGCATACAGTTCCAGAAGAAGCACTACCGTATGCTGGACAGCAGGAGCCAGCAGATCCACTACCGCAAAGGGACAAAAGTCATGGTGATACAGGCCTATGACGGCAGATTGTACTGTTGCGTAAACGATAAGGATATCTATGCACTGGATGAGATCCCGATCAGGGTGGAAAAATCAAAGGAATTCGATGCTGATCCTGCTCCGGATAAACCAAAGAAACAGTATATTCCGGCAATGAACCACCCCTGGCGAAGCAAGAGCTTCTGGAAATTTGTAAAAATGCAGGAGCACCATTGGGATGATCTGTCAGACCTGCCGGCATAAACGCCGCGTAAGCGGCTGCAGACCAGGAGTGGGTGTTTCATGTATTGACTGTAGGAGGGACACGGGTTTAGGCTGCGCGTAAGCGCCGGCAGGCCCAGTACCCGCCCACGCTTTCCAGGGCGGGTGCGGGGCCTGCCGCCGGCCTGCTCAAAAACCCGTGTCCGGGTTCATGCAGTCAATACTTTAATCACCCGCGACGGGTCTGCACAACAGGATCCCCGGAGAGCTGCTGACCAGAACAGGCACTGCGGGCGAGTTTGAGCAGGGTGGGACCAGACACGTAGAGCCAAGCTCTACGTGAAAGGGGTGGGCGAAAACGAGCCCGCACAAATCTGCATTGGGATGACCTGTCAGGTCTTCCTGCACATCAAATCCCCCTCCGAGCTGAGAGGGGAAGCGCGATAGCGCTGGGGTGAACAGCTCCAGAATGAAAGCTGTCAAGCTTTTATTCTGTAATAATCAGGAGGCGATCTCCTATATTGAAAAGCTGCATCTTTTTTTAAAAAATAGCACCGGATGACCGGTGCTAATAATTGAACTTTTTCAGGACATTTTCAAAAATGGTTGACAGCACTTTTTTTTAGAAATATCTGCACTTTTTTTCAGAAATATCTGCCTGTTTTCCGCTTGTTATTCTCCATGCTTTTCAGTCATGATTGTCAGCGGTTATTCAGCTGATATTCAGCCCTGTTGAGCCAAAGATCATTTGCGCCAGAGTGCCGGGTAGAACAAAAGTAGCATGGGGTAGAGCTCCAGTCTGCCTGCCAGCATGTCAAACATAAGGACATACTTGGAAGGAAGTGAAAACATCGAGAAGTTCGCGGCAGGGCCGACAGCGGAGAGGCCGGGGCCGATGTTATTGAAAGTTGCCGCGACGGAGGTAAAGATCGTCTCAAGGCTCTGATCCCCATCAAAAACAGTGACCAGGAGCATAGAGGCAAAGAAGATCACCACGTAGACGCCGATATACATAACGACAGAGCGGACAGTCTCCCGCTCAACCGGTTTTCCGTCCATACGGACAGAAGTGATACTTCTGGGATGAACGTAATGGTGGATTTCCTGCAGTCCTGCCTTGACCAGGATGACGATACGGGAGACCTTGATGCCGCCGCCTGTAGAACCGGCACAGGCGCCGCAGAACATGATCATGACCAGCAGGCACCTGGAGTACTGGGGCCAGAGGTCAAAATCCGCCGTCGCGTAGCCTGTGGTCGTGATGATGGAGCCCACCTGGAAGGCGGCATGATGGAATGCAAGATAGAGGTTGTCAAACAAGCCCCGGATGTTGATCGTGATCGTCAGGATACTGAAGGCGATGATCCCCAGGTACCAGCGTACCTCACTGAGGCGGAAGGCCTCTTTTTTATCCTTTCCGAGGAAAAGGATAAAGTAGGCATTGAAGTTTATGCCGAAGAGGATCATGAAGATGGTGATAATGGTCTGCTGTATAAGCGGATAGCTGGCGATGCTGTCACCCAGCACACCGAAACCTCCGGTACCGGCGGTGCCGAAACTGAGGCAGAGACTGTCAAAGAGGGGCATGCCCGCGATGAGCAGCAGTATGATCTCGGAAACTGTCATTCCGAAATAAATCATATAAAGGATCTTGGCCGTATCGCGGATCTTGGGGACCAGTTTTCCTACAACGGGACCCGGGCTTTCCGCCCGCATCATATGCATCTGGCTGCCCATTCTGCGCTTGCGCATGGGCATGATGGCAAGGACAAAAACGATGACGCCCATGCCTCCCACCCAGTGGGTAAAGCTTCTCCAGAAGAGGCTGGCATGACTGAGAGCCTCTACATCGGTCAGTATACTGGACCCTGTCGTCGTAAAGCCGGAAACCGTCTCAAACAGTGCGTCGGAATAATGCGGTATATCGCCGCAGAGGACAAAGGGAAGCGCACCGCAGATACTGATCACGACCCAAACGAGGGCAACGCTGATAAAGCCTTCTTTTGTATAAAATTCTGTGCCGGTATCGCCTTTGAGGTTGATCAGGAAACCAATCGCGAAATAGGCGGCCGCAAGCGCAAGGTAGACCAGTCCCTGTCTTTCCCTGTAGACAAATCCCGTCAGCGCGGGAAGAAGGAGAAAGATGGCTTCAAACTTTAGAACCAGTCCTGTGGTGCGGCGAATGATAGAATAATTCATTGTGTCAGCCCTTTATACCTGAAATCCCTGTATTCCTGCCGGTGTTTCATCGACAAGGATATCACGAATGTCCTGGAATCCAATCCTTGTGGTCACAACGATGACGCGGTCGTCAACCTCGATCATAGTCTGGCCGTTGGGGATGATGATCTCCCTGTTCCGGTAGATACAGGCAATCAGGACACCCTTCTTGATCGGAAGATTGATGAGCGGGATTCCTATGACCGGAGAGCCCATCTGGATCAGGAATTCAAGTGCTTCTGCCTTGTTTTCAATAATGTTGTAGAGTGTCTCCACATTGCTGCCGATGGAGTTCTCCATGGCGCGGACATAGCGGACGATGTATTCGGCGGCAATATGCTGGGGGTTGAGAATGCTGCCAAGATTCATATCGTCGATGATATCATCATAGTTGATGCGGTTGACCTTGGTGATCAGCTTGACATCCTTTGCGGCCGCCTTGCGGGCATAGAGCGAAAGGAAAATATTTTCCTCATCCATGCCGGTCAGACTGACAAAGGATTCGAACTTGCTGATGCCCTCTTCCAGGAGGACATTCTGGTTTGCCGCGTCTCCGCAGATGATGTTGGCACCGGGAATCTCCTCGCTGAGCATATTGCACTTTACAGGGTCTTTCTCAATGATCGTGACCGCAATGTGGCTTTCAAGCAGATTCTGCGCCAGATAGTAGCCGATCGTCCCGCCGCCGATGATCATACAGTTGGTGACTCTGCGGCTCTTGAGTCCGACCTTCTCGACGAAGGCACGGGCGCTCTTTGTGCCGGCAACGATGCTGATGGTATCTCCGGCCTCAAGCCGGAAGGCACCGCCGGGAATCGTGACATCATGGTTGGGTCCGCGCTCTACGGCACATACCAGGACATCTTCTTTGTCACTTCTGGAAATCTCCGCCAGGGTCTTGCCGTCCAGATAGGATCCTGCGGGAACAGAAAACTTCAGAAGTTCAACATGGCCGCGGGCAAATGTCTCGATTTTGATCGCCGAGGGGAACTTGAGCAGACGGGATGCCTCCATGGCAGCCGCAAACTCCGGGTTGACTGTCAGGGACAGACCGAGCTCCTCGCGGATAAAGCCCACCTCGCTGTTATAGATCGGATTACGAACACGCGCGATGGTGCTACAGTCACCTGCCTTCTTTGCGATCAGGCAGCACAGCAGGTTCAGTTCGTCCGAATCGGATGCCGCGATCATCAGATCAGCATCTTCGACTCCCAGATCCTTCTGTACCGCATAACTGCCGCCGTTGCCGACGATTCCGAGAACATCGCAGCTGCTGGAGACCTCATTGACTACCTGCTGGTTTTTATCCACGACGCTGACATCGTGTCCCTCTTCACTCAGCTGTCTTGCGAGAGCAGATCCCACTTTTCCGCAGCCGACCACAATGATTTTCATATATACCTCCTAATGCCGGAGCACTTTTTTAATGCCGGAGCACATTTATACCGGGACGCTTTTTATGCCGGAGCACCTTTATGCCGGAGCACTTATATTTTTATATTGATCCGTTTACGTTCCGGCCCTTTATCTGCTGATTCTCAGAATATCACCGGGGTCTGCCTGTGCATCCAGCTGCAGCCGGATCAGTTCACCGGGATGCGGGGCACTCTGCACCGCCTCGCCGTCCGCATTCCACATTCCCAGAACACGGGCAGCAATATCTCTGCCGTCAGGACACATGATCTCAATCGTCTCCCCGACAGAAAACTTGTTTTTCTGGCGGAAGGCCACGATATCGGGAAGAGGTCTTCCGTCCTCTGCCGTATGCCCCGGCGATCTGCACCCTTCTGCCGCGCAAGCCCTTCCGGCCTCCGGGTCCTTTTCTACGATTCCCAGGAAGGTCGCATCACTGGCATAGGTATTATCCGTGTAGACCATGGACTGTGTATCCGGCCTGCCGAAATAAAAGCCGGTCGTAAAGTCGCGGTAGGTACACTTGCGGATTTCCTGCCGGTACCAGTCCATCCCGGCAGCATATTTTTCATCGCTCTCCAGATAGTCGTCGATCGCCCGCCGATAAGCCCGGGTGATGGAGGCCACATAGAGGGCAGTCTTCATGCGTCCCTCGATCTTGAGGCTGTCGATGCCGGCCTTTGCCAGCTCGGGCAGGTGCTCGATCATGCACAGATCACGGGAATTGAAAATATATGTCCCGCGCTCATTCTCCTCAATGGGGAAGTATTCGCCCGGCCTTGTCTCCTCCGCAACAGCATACTTCCATCTGCAGGGATGGGTGCAGGCGCCGCGGTTGGCATCGCGTCCTGTAAACCAGGCGGACAAGAGGCATCTTCCCGAATAGGAAATGCACATCGCGCCGTGGATAAAGGCCTCGATCTCCAGCTCTGCCGGAGTATTCTCCCGGATCTGGGCGATTTCATTCAGGGAGAGTTCCCTTGCACAGACAACACGGGAGGCACCCATTTCGTGCCAGAAGCGGAATGTGCCGTAATTTGTATTGTTTGCCTGGGTGGAGATATGTACGGGAATCTCCGGACAGTACTGCCTGGCCAGGGAAAACATTCCCGGATCCGCAACCAGTACGGCATCGGGTTTCATCTGTGCCAGTTCTGTAAAATATGCTGCTGCCTGATCCAGATCCCTGTTATGGGCAAAAATATTGGCGGCAACATGTACGTGCACGCCGCGCTCATGGGCATAGGCAATGCCCGCCCGCATATCTTCGGGGCTGAAGTTCCTGGCCTTTGCCCGAAGGCTGAAGGCTTCCCCGCCTATATATACCGCGTCCGCACCGAAATTGACTGCTGTCCGCAGGACTTCCAGATCCTTTGCAGGAATCAGAAGTTCCGGTTTCTCACGGTTTGTCTTCCATCTTTTTTCCATATATGTGGTCATGACCCTCTGTCAGTAAATGTATTATGTCCGAATGTCCGCAGCACTGCCGTGCTGTTCTGATCTGCAGTTTTTACAGATTCTCTTTCTTCATGGAAACCGCCGCGCCGTCGCCTGTGGGAAGCAGCAGGGTCTCCAGCCGCTCCTCCTCCATCAGCGCGCGGATATAGGCGCGCATACGGGCATGGATCGTCCGGTTGCGCCGGGTCACCGCAAAGCGGGAGGAAAGGATCTCTCCCTCCTGAAGGATATTGTCGGTGATCATGATTCCGCCCGGAGCCAGCAGGCGGATCGCGTCGGGCAGGAAACGGATATACTGACCCTTTGCCGCATCCATGAAGAGCATGTCAAAAGACGCATCCTCCCGGATCTCCCGCAGCAGCTGCGCGGCGTCTCCCTCCATGAGGACGATGTTCTCCCTTCCGGATTCTTCCCCTTTTCCGAATTTCCGGAAATTTCCGCGTGCCTGCTCCGCACGCCCGGGATCTTTTTCGATCGTGATGATCCGGCATCCCGCAGGTGCATAATGCTGCATAAAGAGTGCGGAAAAGCCCACCGCAGTCCCGATTTCCAGAATGCGGGAAGGTCTTTTCACGGCAAGGAAAAAACGGATCAGATTCTGTGTCTGCGGACGTATAATGGGAACGCCTGCCGAAAGCGCTTCCTGTTCCAGGCCCTGCAGATGGTCCGGCCCGGGAGGCGTCATCGCCTCGATCAGCACTTCCATGCGGGCAGGATCGGGCATAGCCGCTTCCCGTTCATACCTGTCCATGACCTTATCCCCGTCCCCAGACATCTCTGTTCTCTTCCTTTGTACCGGAATCACTGTCGGCAGGTGTCTCTTCGTCGTCCTCTTCTCCGGAAGGGGCCGCCTGAGGATCGACAGAGAGTATCTCCAGCATCTCTTCCATGGTCATATCGGAAGAGAGGACATAGGTTCCGGGCAGAATAGCATCATCGTATCCGCTCAGTTTCGCCTTGATCGCGAAGGCATAGCGGCTGTTAATCAGGTCCAGGTCCTCCAGGATCCCGCCGACTTTCATGGCGGAGGAGGCATCTTCCTCTGTCAGCGTCACCATCTCGCTGTGGGCACTGCCGATGTCGTCCATCCCCTTCTGCACAAAGAGGCCATATCCTTCCGAATAGGCCTTTCCGGCCAAGGCGACAATGATAAAAGCACACAGGATCGGCAGGACATCCAGAATGATCCCGATGACCCTCTCTATTAAACCTGTTCTTTCAATATTGTTATCCATACAGATTCCTCCGGGATGACGGTTGACAATGCGGATTCGTTTTCACAACCCGGCTGTCCGGCATTGCGCCGCAGTGCGGGAATCCGGCTCCTGCCCCTGAATCCATGCATCAGACCTCCAGAATCATAGGCAGGATCACAGGACGCCGCTGGGTCTTTTTCCAGAAAAAGTCATTCAGGCCGTCCTTGACCACATTTTTATAGCGGTTCCAGTCTGTAACACCATTTTCGATGCAGCGAAGAATCGCCTCCTCCGCCACAGCAGATGCTCCGGTCATGAGGTCATCCGCCTCCTTGATGTACACAAAGCCGCGGGATGTGATCTCGGGTCCCGAGAGCAGTTCACAGTTCTGCGCATCGAGGGCAAACGCGACAATCACGATTCCGTCCTCCGCCAGATGCTGGCGGTCACGAAGGACGACGTTTCCGACGTCCCCGACGCCCAGTCCGTCGACAAGGATATTTCCGACCTGGACCTTCTCACGGACAGCCGCGCCATCCTCGGACAGTTCGAGAACATCTCCTGAACGGAGGATGAAAATATCGTCCTTGCTGTAACCCATTTCACGGGCGATCTTGGCCTGCGCCTTCAGGTGACGGTATTCACCGTGGACAGGAATGGCAAATCTGGGCTGTACCAGATGATAGATCAGCTTGACATCCTCCTGGCAGGGGTGTCCCGACGCATGTACATCCTGGGTAATGACGTCGGCGCCCTTCATCAGGAGCTTATTGACTACTGCCGTAACCGCCTTTTCGTTGCCCGGAATAGGGCTGGAAGAAAAGACAACGGTATCGCCGGGGCCGATGGTCACCTTTCTGTGCATACCGTCCGCCATACGGCTGAGAGCGGCCATGCTCTCGCCCTGGCTTCCTGTTGTAATGATGACGGTCTTTTCGCCCGGATAGTTTTTGAGCTGATCGATGTCGATCAGGGTGTTCTCAGGCACATTGAGCACATCAAGGTTGGTAGCTGTCTCGATGATATTGACCATGCTGCGGCCTTCGACCACGACCTTGCGGCCATATTTATAAGCATGGTTGATGATCTGCTGCACACGGTCCACGTTGGACGCGAAGGTGGCGATAATGATGCGCGTATCCGCGTGGTCGCGGAAGATCTGATCGATGTTTCTGCCCACAGCCTTTTCGGAAGGGGTATGTCCGGGGCGCTCCGAATTGGTGGAGTCGCACATGAGGGCAAGCACGCCCTCGTTGCCGAGCTCTGCAAAACGCTGCAGATCGATCGCATCTCCGTATACGGGTGTGTAATCGACTTTAAAATCTCCGGTGTGGACAATGGTTCCCGCCGGGGATTTGATGGCCAGCGCGGCAGCATCCACGATGCTGTGGTTGGTCTTGATGAATTCTACATCAAAGTCTCCGAGCTCAACGACATCTCCGAAAGATACAACATGCCGTTCTGTAATCTCCAGCAGATTGTGTTCGCGGAGCTTGTTTTCGATGATGCCCATGGTCAGGCGTGTTCCGTAGACCGGAACATTGATCTTTTTCAGAACATAAGGAAGGGCACCGATATGATCCTCGTGTCCGTGTGTGATGACAAATCCCTTCACCTTGTCAATATTCTCTTCCAGATAGGTAGTGTCCGGAATGACAAGATCGATGCCGAACATATCGTCCTCCGGGAAGGCAAGACCGCAGTCCACGACCACGATACTGTCTCCGTACTCGAACGCAGTGATATTCATGCCGATCTGCTCCAGGCCTCCCAGCGGGATGATCCTGACAGTCGGTGCGGGCCCGCTGTTCATATTCATTTTATTGTTCAAACTATCTCCTCTTCCAAAACCGCGCCCCCGTCTGCTCAATTGTATGTACCGGCCTGCATTTCTCTTTTGTCTGTCAGGTCTTACTTTTTCTTTCGCATTGATTTCCGCTCCGTCCAGCCGGGTTTTCTGTGCCGCGGTACGGGCTGTTGTCTCGAATCCGGTCCGGTTTTCGATATTTTTCCGTGGCTTGTTCTTATTATCGTTATTCTTGCGCGCGCTCTTCTCTTTTCTGGCCGCTTCTTTCTTTCGAATCTCTTTCTTTTTTAATCCCTGTTTCTTTAACTCTCTCTTTGGTGCGTCTTTCTTTAATTGTTTCTTTTTGAAAATATTTTTCTTCAACTTCTCTCTTCTACTCTTCTCTTTCTTTCGTTCTTCGAACTGCCGTTCCTTAGAACAGCAGCGCGGGAAAAAGGCCTCAGGCCTCGATCTCAATGCCCAGTTCTTCCAGGCTGTCCCGCATCAGTAATAAGACCGCGGTGAGTTCTCTGTCATCCTCCACGATCTCATAAGTAACCTCTGTTCCGTCCCCGCCCGCGTCAGCGCGCAGGATCAGGGCTTCGCCGTCATCGTCCTGGCTGTCCGTGACCAGAAGGTACTGCTTTCCTCCCAGCACTGCTTCCTCCAGAACATAAAAATCAACTGCATGGTCTTCGCCTTCCGGCATGAACTGCACTTTTTCCATAGCCGCTCCCTCAGCTTTTCCTCGCTGTTTTCATCATCCTTCCGAGTTCTTCGCGGTGGTTTTCCATGTATTCCCGCAGGATGATGCCTGCGGCGATCATATCCACATAATCGTGGAACTTTTCACGGGGAATACCCTGTTCTCTCATAATTTCATCGGCTTCCACTGTTGTGAGACGTTCATCGGACATGACAACCGGGAGACCGGTCCTTCTCTGCAGACTTTCCTGGAATTCCAGTGTCTTCTTTGCCCGCTCTCCCTGCGAATCATCCATATTTAACGGCAGTCCCAGAACAATCAGACCGACATCGTACTCTTCAATAAGCTCCTCTATACGTGCAAATGTCCTCCGGAGCTTGTTTTCTCTGTCTCTGCGGATGATCTCCAACGGCTGTGCCGTGATCAGAAGCGAATCACTTAAGGCAACGCCGCAGGTCTTTCCGCCAAAGTCCAATCCCATTATTCTCATATCTGCTTCGTCATTTCTGTGTGCGGCTGTCCGGACATATCTGGTCAGTCCTCCTGCCTTCAGTCAGACCAGTGGTTTGCCCGGATGTAACTGCGCATGATCTCCTCGACCAGTTCGTCCCGCTCCACTTTCATGATCAGGCTGCGTGCCCCCTTGTAGTTTGTGACATACGTAGGGTCACCGGACATGATATATCCGACAATCTGATTGACAGGATCATACCCCTTTTCGGAAAGTGCCTCGTAGACAACGGAGAGGATTTTCTGTACTCCGTTCACCTGGTCAGGCTGAATCCGGAAAAACTGTGTGCTCTCCAGATCCGTTCTCGAATTATTATTATCTTTCATATACGCCTCGCAAAAGACCACACTCCGGCTGAACTATGCACTGCGGCCTGCCATACCACACCGTCTCCGGCGTCATTACCGGCATGCTGACACGCAAAGCACAGCAGCGTACTGAACTGTTAAAAAAGTCTACCCTTAATCTTACATTATTTATTGTACTGATTCAACATTTGTTTATCTCCGGAAAAACTTTGTTTGTCTCCGAAAAAAACTATTTGCCTGAATTTTGCCTGCATTTGCCTGCATCCGGAACAAAAAACATAGCCGGTCCGCGGGAGAACGTAATTCCGCCCCCGCAAAAACTGCCGGCAAGCAGCATTCCCGGCTCCATGCGCAGGTCCGCCGGTCCATCTGAACCCTGTGTGCCGGCCGTACCGCGCCCAGGCATTCCGTCTGCCGCGGCGTCCCGGACAGCAACAGCGCCTGTCACATAGCGTGCCGTGCTTCCTGTCCAGAATCTCTCTCCCTTATATTCGCAGATTTCCTCGAGGAGAATGGTCTCCCTCTCCCCTTCAAACTGCGCGCGGAACTCCGCCGCCTGGGCAGCTGTCATGGCAAGAAGCCGGTCGCTCCGCACCGCCTTGACGGATTCCGGAACCTGATCCGGCAGTCTTGCCGCCACAGTCCCGTTCCGCCTGGAATAGCGGAAAACATGGATCTCATAAAAGCGGATCTTCTCCAGAAACGCACAGGTTGCGGCAAATTCCTCTTCTGTCTCTCCGGGGAATCCGACAATGACATCGGTCGTGACCGCAGGACGGTCGTAGTATCTGCGCAGCAGTTCTACGCTGTGTGCAAATTCCGCCGTCGTATAGTGACGGTTCATGCGGCGGAGAGTCTCGTCACAACCGCTCTGCAGGGATAGATGGAAATGCGGGCATACCTTTTCCAGGCGGACAAGTGCCGCGATAAAGGTCTCTGTCATGATCCGGGGTTCCAGAGAACTCAGCCGGATCCGTTCCAGGCCTTCGATGGCATTCAATGCCGTCAGGAGCCTGATCAGCGCTTCGCCGGACCGCACCGGATCAAAGCGGATCCCTCCGTTTTTCTCTTCCTGCGGCCTCTGTTCATTGTCCTGCTGCAGATCTAGCCCGTAGGAACTGACATGGATCCCGGTCAAAACAATTTCCCGGATCCCGTCTTCAACCAGGCCGCGGACCTCCCTTACGATTTCGCTCTGCGCCCTGCTGCGAATGCGGCCGCGCGCAAAGGGAATGATACAGTAGCTGCAGAACTGATTGCATCCGTCCTGGATCTTGATATAGGCACGTGTATGCCCGGGGCTGGTCAGATGCATATCCTCAAAAGCAGGCGCACAGGTGAGATCCTCCCTGAAAGCAGGCTTTGTCTGCCTCTTCTCTTGGGGCTGCTGCTTATCTTTTCTCCCTTCAAGAAAATCTGTCAGGATCTGTCCGATCCGGGACTTTTTGTTGTTTCCGATGACCAGGTCGACCGCGTCGTCAGCGTCCACCCTCGCCGGATCTGTCTCCACATAACAGCCGACCGCAATGACAACTGCATCCGGATTCTGCTTTTTGGCCTTGTGGAGCATCTGGCGGCTCTTGCGGTCCGCGATGTTAGTCACGGTGCATGTGTTTACCACATAGATGTCCGCCTCTTCCTGGAAAGGCACCTCCTCGAATCCCTCGTCCCGCAGGATCTGGCGCATGATATCCAGTTCGTAGCTGTTGACCTTACAGCCGAGATTGTGAAAAGCAACTCTATTCTTCAAATTTCCGATCTCCTGCGGACAGTTTTCCTCTTCACACAGGACCCGCGAAAACAAAACGGTCCCTTACTGTACACTCCCCCGGAGGGGGCGTTTACAGTAACGATGCAACGCTGCGCGTAAAAGGTCCTGCATTTTATCATTGACTTTTATCAGTGCAGATTTTATATTGACTTATAGGAAAAATACATCCGAAATAAGTGCTCTGCACCGGAAAGGAAAAGGAATAAATTATGAAAACTGTAACAATTTCCC
>Ga0256407_10004169_pt1 | contig 24528 bp, 15 predicted proteins | sample RumenRJG_04DNA_FD_193489 | JGI IMG/M metagenome (GOLD analysis project Ga0256407, IMG submission 193489) | Bovine rumen microbial communities from Lethbridge, Alberta, Canada - RJG_04 | ecosystem: Host-associated > Mammals > Digestive system > Stomach > Rumen | place: Canada: Alberta... | reverse complement strand
ATCCCCAATCCCAAATCCCCAATTATAAAATAATAATAAAATTAAAATATTAAAAATTAATATTCTTTCCGAAAAATAATTATTTATTTATTAATTAATATATAATTAATATTTATTAGTGAATAAATAAATTTTAAAACATAATTTTTTGATATCATAATTTTTCAAACTATATAAAAATGAATCATTTTAAAAGAGATAAAATATTAGTATTATATTTTAAATATGCAAAAAAAGAAATTTTGTTTTTATTATAAATAAAATTTTTTATTTTTTAAGAATAAATAATTATAAAGAATTAAACTTTTAAATTGATCTTTTTATATAAAATTAAAAATAAATATATATATTTTTAATGAATGAAAATATAAAATAATATTTTCTTATAATAGTAAATTCATTAATAATAAAATCTATATTTACAATATTTATAATCATTTTTTGCATAAAAATGATTAAATAATTTAAACATTACAATCAGAATCAAAATCACTAAAATCACTTTGACTTTCTTCATCACTTTCTTCATTAACTTGATTTTCAATAGAATTAAAATTAGAAAAATGAGAAAGTCTTTTAATTTTATTATTATCTAAATCATTAATTAAATTATTTAATTCATTTTTATCAAGTGAAAAATTACTATTTTCAATCTTTTCATTAGAATCATTTTTATTACAATTTTTCACTTCAGAAGAATTATCTTTAAACGAAGATAAATCAAAATTTAAATTTAATTGATTAAACATACTTTTTCTTTTTCTTGATTTTTCTAATTCTATAAGAAATTCTTCTTCATCAAAAAAATTATATTTAATTGGAGGCAAAATTCCATTTTTGTTTTTTTCAATTTGAGGTGAATTACTAATTGAAAGATCAAATAATGAATTTCTAAAACCAAAAAATTTATAATTTGTATTTTGTGATTTATTTAATTGTTCTTTTGAAGAATTTAAACTTTCATAATTAGTTAAATTTTGTTCTGAATCAAATGCTGAAATATTCAAATCTTTATTTCGATTTCCAAAAAGATATTTATGCATACAATATATTTTTTCTTGAGATTGAGGTAATTTATCTTTTTTTATTTTTTGTTCGTTGGAAAATTTCGATATATTATCTAATTGTAAATTATTTATTTCATTTCTCATATGTTTTTTTACTTTATAAATTTGTTTTTTATATTTAAATTTTTTTAGTTGAAGTTAAATATCAAGAATATATTTATTTTTTAAAATATTATTTTAATTAATTAAAAATCAAAAAATAAAAAAAAATTAATTTGATTTATTCATGAATTCTACATCTTTACCAAAAGATACTCAAAGAGTAAAAGATTTTTCCTTAAGTAGAGGGATAAGATGGGTATTAATGATAATATTCACTTTATTATATGTAATTTTAATGTTTAATGTTGGAATATTCACAGCAGCAATAACTCAAATAAAAAAAGATTTATCTTTAGAAGATAATCAATATGGTTTGTTAGGTTCATATAATGGTGGAGGAAAAATAATAGGAACTTTAATTTTTCTGTTAATTGTAAATAAATATAATAGAAAATATATTTTAATTATTCCTTTATTTATAAGTTCAATTTCTATTTACCTTTTTACTATTTTTGAAAATAGATATATATTATATCTTTTAAGAGGAATAAATGGAATTTGTCAAGTTTTTGGTTTTATTTATTTTCCAATTTGGATTGATCAATTTGGGATTCAAAAAAGAAAAACATTAATGATGACTCTGATTCAATTAGCTGCACCATTTGGAATGGCAGGAGGTTATTTAATAAATTATTTAATTGAAAGTAAAAATTGGAGATCTGGTTTTATAATTGAATTCATTGGAGAATGTGGTTTATTATTTTTAATCCTTTTTTTCCCTAGAATTTATTTTTCTAGGAATATTTATTATAAATCTGATGGTGATTCAAGAAAAAATAAAAGAACAAAAATTAATGATGAATTATTTGATAATGATAAAAAAGAATTATTTTTAAAAGCAGGAAAAGGACTTGATTCTATTTTTTATGCTGAAGCTAAAAAATCTCAATTAACAGGTTCTTTTTTTTCAAATGTTATTTCATTATTAAAAAATAAACTCTTTATGTTTGCAGTTTTATATAAATCAACTACTCAATTTATTTGTGCTGGAATTGGTTATTGGATTGCAGATTTTTTAGAAAATGTATTAGAAGAAAAAAATGAAAGGGTAAAATTTCAATCATATTTAATTATTATTATTGGAGGTCCTTTAATTGGGATGGTCATAGGAGGTTTTTTAGGTTCTTTAACTGGAGGTTATGAGAAAAAAGCAAGTATAGTTTTAATTTTTATATTTCAATTTATTGCTTCTATTATTGGTATTTTTGTTATTTTTTGTGATACTGCTAATGCATTTAATATTGTTATAGGAACTTTTTTCATTTTTAATTCTGCTGCAGTGCCAATTAATAGTGGTTTTATACTTTGGTCTGTTCCTAAAGAAATGAAAGGATTAGCAAATGGAGTTAGTAATTTAATTGTTACTTTTTTAGGTAAATTTCCTGCACCTTATCTCTATGGTTTAATTAATGAAATATCACGTGAACAAAATTTAAACAAAAAAAATGGAATGATATTTTTAATGTCTATTGCATTTGTTGGAGATGTTTTTTTATTATTAGCTGCTATTTTTAGAGCTTTAATAAAAGATAATGATACTAATATTAAAACTGTTAAAGAAAGTTTTGTTGATATTATGAGAAATAGTATTAATGATGTTGTTACTGATGATATTAATTACAATAACAACAACTACAATAATATTGTTATTAATGAGGAAGATGAAACTATAAATTATCTTGATAATGATAGTAATATAAAAAGTGAAGAATTAGGAGATAATTAATAAATAATTATATTTTTCCATATTTTTATTTAAATAATAGTTGTCTTTTTGAATTGATTAATTCAAAAGAAAAATTCTTTATAAAAACTATAATAATATTTTAAATCTATATCTAATTAAATAGTATATAAAAACTTTTGAAAAAAATATAATAATCTAATTTTCAATCCATTCAATTCTTTTCCCTTTTTCCCACAAACCTTCTTTCCATTCATTAGTCTTAGGATTAAAAAATTTCCCTTTCCCATTTTGTTTCCCTTCTTTCCAAAAACCATAATATTTCCTTCCATCATTCCATTCAAATTCCCCATAACCTTCTTTCTTATCATTAACATATCCTCCTTTATAAACTCTTCCATCAGGCCAAGTAAAAACTCCTTTACCTTCCATTTTATTATCAACCCAATCACCATCATATTTCCTTTTATCTTTCCAAATATAAACACCTTTTCCATTAATATTATTTCTTTCAAACTTTCCAATATAAACACTACCATCCCCCCATTCAAACCTTCCATCTCCAGATTTAAACCCTTTATCATAATAACCTTCATACTTACTTCCTCCAGGCCAACTTTCAACTCCATACCCACATTGTTTATCATCTTTCCACATTCCTTCATATCTCCCACCATCAATATGTTGATAAACACCATATCCTTCAGCTTTATCATCTTTCCATTCACCTTCATAATAATCACCATCATTATGTTCTAATTTACCTTTAATATTTGCTTTATCATTTTGCCAAAGACCTTCATATCGACTTCCTTCAGGCCATATTTGAATACCACGACCATGCCTTTTATTTGTATTTGGATCCCATTCTCCATAATATATTATGTGACCATCATTCTCATATGGAGGACGAAGAGTAATCAGTTTTCCATCTTTTAAAGGAGGATATTTTTTGAATATTAGTTCTAAAGATGATTTTGGAATTTTTTCATATAATATGGAATTGTTTAAAATTTTATTTTCAGGTTTATTTATTTCGTATTTTGATGATTTTAAATTTTTTGTTCTTGACGTTTGTGTTTTTACAATTGATTGAATTAAAGTGTCGTCTATTATTTCCAAGTTATATTTATTGTTAAGAGAATTTTCAATATTTTGATTTTTAGAAATATTACTATTGTATAGTTTATTGTTTTTCGAACGGAGTTTTATTTTGTCTCGCATTAATATTCCACGGAAACGAGATTGAATTCGGATTATTGTGTTTAGTAATTTTGGACTTTTACTAATTATTTGAACTATTTTTTATTTTGTTATTTATAATATTTTTTTTACTAGTATCTTTATTTACTTTTGGAGCTGCGTAGATATCTTGCTCTAAATTAGTTTGTCTAAAACAACATACTCCCATTTTATTGAATATTAATTAATATTTTTCTAATTTTTTTTATTTATTTTATTTAAAGAATAAATTATATATTTTTAAAATATTTTTTATATTTTTTTAAATTTATTTTAATTGTTGATAATATTTATAATGATAAAATGAATGAAAATTCATTATTATTTCTGAGCATTAGTATCTTGTAAATAACATAATTCTTTTTTGATTTTTAACTAATAAAAATTAAATATTTTTTTTGAATTTTTATTTTTAAAAAATTTTTTTATATATTACTTAATTTATAATAATTTAATCATTTTATTATAAAATTATTCATCATTAATAATTAAAAATATATTAATATTAAGAATTTAGAAATACTTGATAAAACAAAAAACTTCTATATATGAAACTAGATGATGTAAGTTTTTTGAAATATATATTTTAATAATAATAAAAATTATATTATCTATCAAACATTTATTTTTGACTTTTTTATATATATCATATGACTCATGATTAATAAATTAAGAATAAAAAATACTTCATCATTAATAAAATCTCAAACACCATCATTATAATGAAAAATATTTTCAAATTTATAGATTTTATTAATGTAAAATTAGGGAAATTAATAAAAATTTCACATATTAAATTCATTAAAATGAACTTGTTATAAAATATTTACATCAAATAAATCATTAATAATATTACATAGTCATTTTGATATCCTTTTTTCTACCCTTTCATCAATAGATTTATAAAATAATTTACATACATTTTTTATAACAATTTTTATTTATTATTTGTCAATTGGAGTCATCTATACTAAAATATGGTCAATTACTTTATCTTAAAAAAAAATTCTCTTTATTTAACAGATTTTGAATATACTTTGAATTTTTTATTTATCATCTAAATAGGAAAAAATTTTTGAAATATTTGAAAAAAAATTTTTATTAATTATTTGATTCATATCATGACTATCAAATATTGCTATAAAAGATTTATTTTATGTTTCAATAAGGAAAGTAACTAAAATTGAAAATCCATCTTGCAAATAATTTCTACAATTTTTATTTTGAGATTGATATATAGAAAATTTTAAGTACATTATTATGTAAAGAGGAAAATTTTTATATTCATGATTTATAATATTTTTAGATTATAAAACCTTTTTTTAAATGATGTATTATATAATCATTTTTTGATGAATAAATCATTTAAATTTATAATTAATTTAAATTTTTTAATTTATTTGTTTTGTTTTTTAATCTCAGATTTTTGATTGATTGTATTTTTTGTCACTTTAAAATCATTAACCCTATTTAGATTTTTTATTTATTTGTGCTTCATGAATTTTTAATTAAAAATAGATTTTGATATTTTTTGATATTTGATTTAAACTTAATATCAAATTTTTTATGATATTTTCAAATTGATTTGTTATGACTAAAAAAATTATATTTTAAAATTATAAAATCTAAAATATTAATAAAAAATTACAACATTAATTAAAAAATAAATTGTAAATGAATACGAACAACATTTTATGGATGGGAGATATATTTCCTAATATGACAGAATCATTTATATTAAATTCCTTTAATAAATATGAAATAAAACCAACAGGAGTAAAATTAATAAGAGATAAAAAAACAAATCAAATAAAGAATTATTGTTTTGTTAGTTTTCCAAATATGGAAACAGCAAATGATGCTTTAATAAAATTAAATGGAAAAAGAATTATAGGAACAAATAATCAATTTAAATTAAATTGGGCAAATTATCATAAAAATACAAATAAAAGTATTTATGTAGGAAATTTAAATCCAGAAATTAATGATATTGAATTATATAATTTTTTCAAACAAAAATATGATAATGTCCATCATGCAAATATAGTTTGTGATAATGGAAATTCAAAAGGATATGGATTTGTACTTTTTACAAATGAAAATGAATATAATAAATGTTTAAATGAAATGAATGGAACAATTTTTCATGGTTATCCTATTAAAGTTAAAGAACAAAAAAAAAAAGATGAAAGTGAAATAAATAGTAATAATAATTCTTTTAGTACTGTTGCACAAAGTTTAAGTAGTTCAAATTCAAGTTTGAGTTTATTAGAAAATATTAATTGTGGTAATTTTTATCCTAAAAATAAAAATTTTGAAATTAATAATTCTAATAATACAAGTAATAATAATAAGAATATGAATTCAAATAATAATTATTATAATTATAATAAAAATAATAATTTTTCATTGAATGATAATAATTTAGAAATTTTGGATAAATTAGATCAAGAAACTTTATATCAAAAAATAAGAAATGCAATTAAAAAAATGAAAGAACATTATTGTTATTATTATATTGGTGACAGATCAAAATTAAAATGTAAATAATTAATTAATTTTAATTTTTTAGTGTCAAATATGTTTCTGTATTATAGCACTGACTATGATGATAATTATGATACTTATTATAATTAAAGAAAATATTAGGACAACTTATTTTTTGTATTTTGATTAAAACTATAAATTATTTTTCACTTTAAAGTTTTATTAAAGTGAGGGTATAAATATATATATAGCTATATCTGAAATTTTAAAATAAAAAAATATGAATTATGATTTTATTAGATATAAATATAAAAGAGTAGAATGTTAAGAATTAGAATAAAAACAAATGGGATTAAATTCAGAAACAGAAATTAAAAATAAAATATATTCAATTTATATATATATTTATATATATATAAACATTTTATTAAAGATATTAGTTATTAATATTTAAATATAAAGATAATTAATTTTAATATATATATGTATTATATTTATAGAAATAAATTTTTGTTTTTTTGAGAATGAAAAAAAAATAAAAAACATCAAAAATCCCCATTTATATTAAAAAAATTATAAAAAAAAATTTTTAATCTCCTTCTCCAAATAATAAAAAAACAACTTTAAAAATAATAATATATTAAAAGAATTAAATTCTCAAAAAAAAAAATGATAAAAGAAAAAAGAGAAGAATCCCCTTCAACTGAACCCCAAAACAACTCTTCCTTCCAAATCAACGACTCAAAATCTCAAAAACTAAAAACCCCAGATTTAGAAATTCAAAAAATAATAGATTTAATAAAAGAAATAAAAAATGAAACAAAACGTGAACACGCCTTAAATGAACTAAGTAAAAAAAGAGAATCATTTAAAGACTTAGCATTATATATATGGTATTCAACAGGAACAGTATCATCATTACTTCAAGAAATAATATCAACATATGAATTATTAGATCCTCCAAATTTAACAATTCAAATATCAAATCGTGTTTGTAATGTTTTAGCATTATTTCAATGCGTTGCTGCAAATCATCAAACAAGACCTTATTTTTTATCTGCTCAAATTCCTATTTTTTTATATCCTTTTTTAAATACTTCACATAAATCAAAACCTTTTGAATATTTGAGATTAACTGCACTTGGTGTTATTGGTGCTCTTGTTAAATTCGATAATTCTGAAGTTATTTCATTTTTATTAAATACTGAAATTATTCCTTATTGTCTTAAAATCATGGAAAGGGGAAGTGAATTGTCTAAAACTATTTCAACTTTTATTGTTCAAAGGATTTTATTAGATGAATATGGGTTGAAATATATTTGTAGTTCTGCACAAAGATTTTTTACTATTTCTTGTGTTTTTTCTAGGATGATTAATAATAATCCTAGTCAGAGACTTTGTAGACATATTATTAGATCTTATGCTAGGTTATCTGATAATAATTTAGTTAGGGATATTTTGAAAGAAAATATTCCTTCATGTTTTAAAGATAAAAATTTTATTAATAGTTTGGATGATTCTAGTAAAAAATGGATGAATTATTTAAATAAAGCTTTAAATGAAAAAAGTTCTCTAACACATAATGGAAATAATATTAATATGAATAGTAATAATATTAATAATAGTATTAATAATAATATGAATATGATGATGATTAATCAACAGAATTTTATGTTAAATCAAAGAAATGATATTGGTGTTTATGGAATGTATAATAATAATAAAAATTAGAATTTGTAAATAATAAATTTTGGAAAAAAAAAGTTAATTTTTTATCTAAATAATTATTATTATGAATAATGAGTGTTTTTTGATTTTAATTTAAGTATATATTTTTTTTTCAATTAGAAAAAAAATTGATAAATTAAATATTATATTAATTTTATTTATAATATATTATCATCATTATTTGCAAAAGAATCATCATCATCATATTCTTTATATTGATCATTATTATAATAAAAATTTTTTTCATTTAAATAATTATGAGTATTTTCAGATTCATTTTTTGACAAATTATCATCATCTTTATTGATTTTAAAAGGAAATGAATATTTCTTTTTATTATTATTTATATTTAAATTATCATCATTTTCATTTTCTAATAATTTATTGAAATTTGTTTTTAAAGTATTATCATCTTCATTTTTTATATTATTTACTTTGTTAAAATTGTTTTTAAAATTTTTCAAAAATTCATCTTTTTCACTTTCTTCTTCTTCATTATTTTCATTTTGGAATAAATTTTTTTTATTATCATTTTTATTATTGCTATTGTTATTAATTTCATTTTTAAATTCATTATCATCTAATTTTTTTTTATTATAATCTTTATTTATTAATTGTTTTAATATATAATTTTTATTTTCTTTTTGAATGTTATTATTATTATTTGATATTGTAATACTTTCAATATCATCATTTAATGAACTTTTTTTTCTATAAAAATTATTATTTATTGTTCCATATTTTTTTCTATCAGTTTCATTTTCATAAATATCTTCTTCTTCTAAATTTTCATATTCAGATTTTTCTATTTCATTAATTTTTTTATTATTTTTAATTTCTATTTCATCTTCATTTTCTTCATTCTCTTCTTCTTCATTTTCCTCTTCTTCTTTATTTTTTTTTTCTATTTTTGATTTATTATTTTCTTCATTGTTAAATTTATCATTTTTTTCATTTAAATTTAAATTTACATTATCTCCTTTTTCTTCTAAAGATAATTTCTCATATTTAATATTATTATTTTTATTTTCATCTTTTGATAATAATTTATCTTCTTTTTTATTATCATTTATATTAATTTTATTTATTTCTATTTTTTCTTTTTTTGTTCCTTCAAAATGTTCTGGAAAAGGTTTTAATTTATCTGATAAAATTTGAAAATTATTATCATTCTTTATTTCTTTTTTATTTTCTTTTTCTTTTAAAATATTTAAATCTCTTTTTGATTCATCTAATTTTTTTTTCATTTTATTTGTTAAATTGTCTTCAATTTTTTCTTCTTTTAAATCATTTGTATTATCTTGTTTTTTTATTTCACTTTTCTTTTTTTCATTATTTAAATTATTTGTATTATTTTCATTTTTTATTATTTCTATATTTAAATAATTATTATTAATACCATTTATTTTTTCATTTTTAGATACTTCATTATTATCATTTTCATTATTTTTATCAAAATTTTCATCAATTTTTAATTGTTCGAGTGTTTTATTTTCTATATCATTTTGTATTATATTATTATTTATTGAATCATCAATTTCATATTTAATATTATTATTTTCATCTTCATCTATTTTTTCAAAATTTTCATTTTTCTTTTTTTTATTTTTTTTCCCTCTTTTTTTTAATTGATTAATTTCTTTCAATAAATTATTATTTTCTTCTTTTAATTTATCATTTAAATATTTTGAATCAATATATAATTCCCTTAAAGCCTCAATTTTATTTTGATTTTCGTCAGTTTTAGCATCAAAATCATTATATTTATTTTTTATTCTTTTATTTTCAAGAGTTAATTTTTTTATTTGTTCTTCAGATTTTATTAATTTATTTTTTATTTCATTTAGTTCATTTTTTAAATTATTATTTTCTTTATTTAAATTTTCAATTTTATTTTTTAATTCATTATTTTCTTCTTCTTTAGAATATTTTTCTTCTCTTAAATTTCCTATCATTTTATTCATTGAATCAATTTCATTTTTTGTAATTGATTTACTATCTTTTTCATTATCTTTTTTATTCTTTTTAACATTTAATTTCTTATATTTATTTTTATTCATATGATGAAATAGTTTACAAGTCTTTTGTTCATTTTCTGCTTGAAAAATTTTTTCTTCTAATTCATGAGCTTTTTTTATTTGATTATTTTTAAATTCTTTATATTTTTCCTGAAAACTTTTAAAATTTTTTGATAATTGTTTATTTTTTTCATTCATTTCTTCACAAAATTTTGTCATTTCTTTATTTTCATTTATAATTAATTCATTTTCTTTTTTTACTTTTTCATATGTTTTAATAGATAAATTATTTTCATTATTCTTTATATTATTATTAGTAGTTAAAAAGTTTATTTTTTCATTTTTTTTTTCTATTTCTTGTTTAAGTGCATTAATAAATACCATTTCCTTTAATTTTTTTTTATGAATTTTTGAAATTTTTATCATATTTTCTATATCTGGTAATTGATTATCAGTTAAATTAAAATTAGATTTTGAACTTTTATTGTCTTTAAAAGTTGATATATTTTCATTACTATTTATTTCACTTTTTATTTTTTTTTTTTCAGAAAAATTTTTATCAATTATTTGCATTCCTTTAATTGTTGAACTATCACTTTTATTTATTATTTCTTGAATGACTCTCATCATCCTCTGATATTCATCATCTTTTTTAGTTTTTGAAACTTTTAATAATTGAATTTCTTTATTTTTTGCCTTTATTTCTTCTTTTAATTTTTTTATCATATCATTATAATATTCATGATCAAAAGATATGTTTTCAGGAACCATAAATTGATTCTCAATTTTTTTTCTTGTAGTATAATTTTTTAATATTCTTAATAAGCCATTCCTTGATTCTGACATTAAATAAAATTTATTTAATAAATTCAAACATATTTTTTAATTTATTTATATAAATTAATTTTGTTAATTTAATTATATAAATTAATGGATTCTCCAATGAAAAAATTTAATGATTTAATTAATTATTCAAATAATTGTAAGGGAAATTTAAAAATTTATATGTTTTTAAAGGATTGTGCATTTAGAAGTGTTTTTAATGTTTTTCAAAATGGAAATTTAAATCAACAAGATAAACAAAATATTCAAAATTTATATTCTCAATTTCAAAAAGAAGTAGGCCAATATAATTGGAATTTTAAATTAATGACTTTAAATGAATATCAGGCATTTTTAAATGACTTTTATTCAAAATTCAATTTTAATAATGCAGATTTAAATATATTATTTTTAGCCAAAGATTTAACAGAAAATTTATGTTTTTTTGGTAATTTTGATGATTTATCACAAAGACGATTAGGTTTCTTTACTTCCAAAATAAATGAAAAAATGAATAAAAATAACAATTTTCAACAATTTAATAATAATATGAATAATCAAAATCAAATGTGTCAAGAAGGAGGGAATTTTAATACTAATGTAGGAAACTTTTATGATCCTAAAAAAAATAATAATTATATTCCTAAACTTGTTAATCCTATTTTTAATTTACCAATGAGAAGAAATGATCCTAATTATCAAAATTTAAAAGTTGCTATTGAAGATTTAATTGAAAATGCAACTCAAGAATTAGATTATCATAAAGTTAATATGGCAAGAGAAAATTTAGAAGCTGCTGCTTATTATATTAGTCATATAATTGATTAAATATTATAAAAAATTTTTATTTTAAAATCTTTTCATTATTTATAGATTTTATTATTATAATTTATTATTTTTATATCTTTATGATGGAAAATAAATGTATTTATTTGAACATATAAAATGAATAATATATGACGTATAATCTAAGATTTTTGATAATCAATTATTATTTATTTTTTTTAATTAAAATAACAACCAAATTATAATTAATTAATCAAAATTAAAAAAAAATTTAAAAAAAATTTAACTTCCTCCTTTCATTCCTTCATCAACATTTTTACACAAAGGACAACATTTTCCACATTTTAAAAAAGCATTTTCAAATTCTTCAACTTTAAAAAATCTAAAGCAAAATTTACACATAATAACTCCAATATCTTTCCTTCTATTTTTATAAAATTTAACAGGATAAGTTTTATTGATACTTCTCATATCAATAATATAAACTTCATTTTCATTTAAAGTTTTCAAAACACTTTCATCTAATTCAATAATTTTATATTCCTCAGTACTTTCTAAATTTTGTATAAATTCATTTAATTTATTTTCAAATAAATTTCCACCTTTTCCTCCAGTCTCAATTTTTAAAGAATGTACACCAGTTTCTTTATTTTTTTGAATCATATTTTTTTTTATTTTTTCCATTGAACTCATTTTAATAAAATCAATAGCTTGATCATCACTTATTCCTTTTGCAGGTTTGAATTCAACAAGAGGTAAAATTTCAAAAGAGATTGAACATCTTTTAAATGGAGCTGCACATGAATTACATTGATCACCTGAATTAGATAATAGAGGATTATTATGATTGCAATTATAACAAATTGGTAATTCTGTATCATTATCTACATATGGTTTACTTCTTATATTTAAAATTTCTATATCTATTTTTTCAGACCATTCATTAGGATAAATTAAATTTGCTAATTTATCATATGCATTACATGCTGTTTTGAAATTTTTAAATTGTTGTGCTAAAATACCTAATGAATAATATATATATGATGGATTTATTGATTTATATTGAGGCATAAAAGATTTGAAATTTGATATTTTATTTACTAAAAACAAACAAGCGTTGAATAAATCTGTTTTACTTACTGATATTACATCACTACTAAATGGTTCTTCAATGAATTTATATATGTAATCATATGCGTTGAATATGTCACTTAAATCATTTGAGTCTTTGAATTCTTTTATTTTTGAAAAATCAGTTTTTGATAATTTTGATGTATCTTCTCCAAAATCTTTAATAATAGATAAAGCATCTGTTGTATATGAAATAAAAAAAAAACATGCATCTTTATATCTTTTCTCATATACTGCATTATCTATTAATTTATCTAATAATTTCATAGATAAATCAACTCTATCAGCTTTCCTATAATATTCTTGAGCTTCTTTAAATTTATCTTCTAAAATTAAATTTTCAGCATATTTTAAATGGACATATTCAGACAATTGTTTATTTTCTCTTGATAAAATAAATGCTTCATCCCATTTTTTTAATTCAACATTCATATAAACAATTGATTTAGTATCACCTAATCTTAAATAAGCTTCAGCAGCATAAGCATAATTTTTATGTTTATTAAAATAATGACCACATAAAGCAATTGATTCAGCATCTTCATCTTTTGTTAAACCTCTGCAAATATCAATTAAAATATCTAATAAACCATGTTCACCATAAATTTCAATTGCTTTTTTTTTCTTACCTATTGCAATATATAAATCTCCAGCTTCTTTAAATTTTTTATTTTCTTCTAACCATTCTGCTTGTTGCTGTAAAATTTCATCTGTAAATGTATTATCACCTCCTTGCATATATTTAGCTCTTATTTCAAGTGCTTCAGCATACATTTTTAATGTAGCATACATTTCTTGTGCTTTATCAGGTCTTCCTCCTTTAATATATAAATCAGAAGCTTTTTTATATTTTCCAATATGAGAATATATATCTCCTCTTATTATATTATCATCTATTCCTTCTTTTTTTTCTTGTTCTAAATTTGCTACTAAATTTATTAATTTTATATCTTGGATTTTTTTAAAGCAATTTGAAGCAACTGTAAAATCGAAATTTAACATTGATTCTACTCCTAAATATATCCATTCTTGATTTGTTGCACCTAAACATGCAATTTTAAAAGCTTCATTCATTTGTTTTTTTTCAGCATATCTCATTATACTTTGACTATTTGATATATCTAAAACAGATACATTATTATATGATTGAAGCATAAAAACTTTTGTTCCTCTAAAACCAATAATTACACCAGTCATTTTTTCTTTAATTGGAGGAAAATCACTGGTTTTTATATAAACATTACCTTCATACCAATATGCAATCATATTATCTATATCACTATTAAAAGATAATGATTTTGCTTTTTCATTTTTCCAAAGAACACTCTTTGTTGGAATATCTATAACATTAACATCATAATTATCATCAATAAGGGCTAATCTCTTTCTTGTAAAATTAATATCTAAACTCCTAATAGGAATATCATGTGTATATAATAAAATAGGGAATTGATTATCTAAATATATAATATAAATTTCACCAGAACGAGTCCCACAAATCATTCCTTCTCTTTTAGGAGCTCCTCCCAATACTCTTAAGTATTTAACATCTGTTTCAAAACTCCAATCTCTTTCAACATTTGTTATTAATGCAACATCAGTTAATAATGGGTATAAATATATATGATTTTCATAACATATTATTAAATGATTTGATGCTAGTAACATTAAACTAATTTCACCTTCCCATTTAATGAAATATTTTGGTTTTGTGTTATCATCATCACTTATTTGATGAACAAATACTTTGTCTATTGATAAATATGCTACTAAATCTTTAAATACTGCCATTTTTCTTATATATCTTTTTGTTTCAATTGACATTTTTTCATTTGATAATAAATTATGGATTATAATTTCTCTTAAATTTTTTCTATATACATATTTATCATTATAAATACCATGAACGATATTAAATGTTACTTGATGACAAACAATTGAACCATCATTTGATGTTGAAATTACTGAATTATATTTATCGAAATTTTTAACTGAAGTAACCCAAGAATTTAATCCTTGTGTGATTGTAACAACAAATATACCTTCTTTACTAAAAAAATTAATTTCTCTATTATTTGTTCCAACTAAAACATAATCATCTTTAAATAAAGTAATAGAAATAGGATCAGCAGTTAATTTTCTGGTTTCAGTCACTTGAGCATTAAATAAATCAATTAAATGGAAATTTTTATCCCAAGTACAAACATACAAACAATAATCCTTATTTAAAAATCTAGAATTAGAAAAGCAACAACAAGTAATTTTTTCTTGTTTACTTTCATTAATAACAATAAGTTTTTCATCTTTATTTCCATTTTCCTTATCTCTAATACTAATAGTTCCATTTTCATAAGCAATAGCATATTTCATTCCATCATTAGTCCAAGAGAAATCAACTCCAGTATTATTTAAAGGATATTTATTTACTGATTTTTCTTTACTTATAGAAAGAACAGTTTTACTCATTGATATTAATATCATTAAACAAGGGTTATATCCCATTCTAATTAAAGGATCTTTAAAAGTAATTTTATTAATTGGTCTACTTATATCAGATACATCCCAAAAAAATACTAAATTATCTTTTGCACCACTTGCAAAAACTTTACCATCTTTTCGAAAAGCTAAACATGTAATATCATTAGTATGCTTTTCACAATGACCTAATTCTTTTCCTGTTATTGCATCAAAAAATACTATTACTCTTCCTACTCCCACTATTATTTGATTATGAATTGGATCAATGCTTATTGCATTTATTTGAAATTGAGTTTTTTGTTTCCATTTTTCAATTATTTTCATATTTGTTTTTTCAAAGTTATAGGTTTTAAATATATTAAATCTTTTTAATTAAATTAATAAATAAATTTTGATAATTAAAATATTTAAAATATTTATTTTTTAAAAATTTGTAAAAATGGAAAAATATAAAATAATAGAAACAATAGGAGATGGAACATATGGAATAGTATATAAAGGAATAAACACAAAAACAAATGAATATGTAGCAATAAAAAAAATGAAAAAAAAATACACAGACTGGGATGAATGTCTTTCATTAAAAGAAGTTCAAGCTCTCTTAACGTTAAAGCACTCAAACATAGTAACATTAAATGAATTAATCCTCCAAAAAAATGAATTAAACATGATATTTGAATTCATAGGTGAAAACTTATTTGAATATGCAAAAAATATGAATGAAATTCCAGAATATAAAATCCGTAATATAGCATTTCAAATCCTACAAGGATTAGCATATATGCATAAAAATAATTTTTTCCATAGAGATATGAAACCAGAAAATATATTAATATCAGGTGACCAAGTTAAATTAGCAGATTTTGGTTTAGCAAGAGATATAAATAGTGAACCTCCATTTACAGATTATGTAGCAACTAGATGGTATAGATCACCTGAAGTGATATTAAATTGTAAAACTTATTCAAGTCCAATTGATATTTTTGCACTTGGTGCTATTATTGCTGAATTATATACAGGAGTGCCTTTATTCCCTGGGAAGGAAGCAAGTGATCAAATGAATAAAATATGCGAAATTTTAGGAACTCCTTGTCAAAGTGATTGGAATGAAGGTTTTAATTTAGCTAGTCAAATTCATTTTAAATTTCCTCAATTTAGAGGAAAAAAATTAAAAAATGTTATTTACCGTGCTTGTGATAATGCTATTAATTTATTGGAAAGTATGCTTTGTTTTAATCCTTCAAAAAGACCTTCAGCTGTTAAATGTCTACAACATCCTTTTTTTCAATGTAATGAAATTTTGAGGTATTTTGGGTTTAATCTTAAGAAAGAAGAAAGTGAAGATAAAAAAAATTGTAATTTTGCTTTGAGTTTGAATAGTAAAAGTAGTAATTTTTTGAATTTGATTGATGAAGAGAATAATAATGATGAATCTATGAATAAAAAAAATTTCCAGAATTTTGGATATGATGATGTTGGGTTAAAATAGTGTTAATTCTAAAATACCAAAAGATAGTAGTAATTTAAAAAGATTTGAGTATTTTTATAAAATAATATAATATTTAATTTTTTAATATAGAAAATATTTATTGTATTTATTTACAAAATTTATTTTTCTGTTAATAAATTATTCTATTAATATAAATTAATTTATGTTTTTTATTTATAATTAACAATAAAATATTTTTATATATAATAATAGGTTATATTCATTTTATTTGAATATCATTATTTTTTTTCATTTTTAAAAAAATAAAAAGAAATTTCTTTTATTATATATAAAGTTAAATTTATTTAAAAATATTTAACAATATTAAATGTATTTATATTTTAGAGAAATTATTAAAAAAAAATTACTGATTTTCAAACTTTTTTGAAAATGTTGTGAAATTATATACATAGTTTAATCTTTCATCAAAGGAATATTCATCTATATTTCCATAATTAGAACTGTTTTTTACTTCTATATACTTATTACTTTTTGTTTTTAATTTCATGAATTTTTGTAAATTTAAATTTATACTTATATCAGTTGTATCATTCATTTCTTTATCTGTTTGAATTGAATTTACACTTTTTTGTTTATCAAATTCAATTTCAAATTCTTCATAATTTTTATAATTTTCATTTGTAGTGAAATTATTTAAATTTAACAGATTCATTTCTTCTTCATCATATTCACCTAAATTATAATTTAAAAAATTAGAAAATTCATCTTCATTTGCTTCAGTTTGAGATCTTAAATTTTGATAATCAATTCCTCTTGACCAAAGTATATTAAGAATTTGTGGCTTCTTTTCATTTGATTCATTTTTATTTTCATTTTTATTTTTTCTATTTTTATATTCTATTATATTTAATTTTTGTCCATATGTTACAGTATCATTTTTATATTTTAACTTTGAATTTTTTTTATTTCTTTTTATGATTGGATATATTTTTTTAACTTGAACATGAGGTATTATAAAATTTGGAATTAATTTTTGTTTAATTTTCTTTTTAGTTAAATTATTTTGACATTTTTTTTTCATTTTAGTAATTAAATAAATTAACTAAATAAATAATTTGAAAAAAAATTAAACAAATGTATTATAATAATTCTTATGAACAGATAGAATTTCAAAAGATTAAATTTTTATCTAGAGAAAAGGAGATAAAATAACATTTGAAATTTTTTTAAAATAATTAAATATAAATCTATTAAGATGGAGTAATGGACAATTAAATAAAAATAAAATAAATAAAATAACATTCAAGAATCTCTTTTAAAATGCTTTTAATAATATTAGATAAAATTTTCTTTTAACAAATAATTTATTTTCAAATTTTATATTAAGGGAAGAATATATAAATAGTTTTTGTTCCATATATTCTAATGATTTAAATGTAAATTAGAAAAAATTTCAAAAGTTATTGATTTTGTTTTAGATGGTCTTTTAAATTTTGATGATTTAATAAAGTTATTAATGTATTTTTATATTATAGATAATGATTATCTTCTTTTAATGAAAATAAAAATCTTATTTATAAAGATTTATGTTAAAAAAAAAATTATATATTAATTCATTTAAAAATACTATTAATAATTATAATTCATGTTTTTTATTTATTAATTTTTTTATTTAAATTGTTAAATTAAAATATAAAATTTTTTTATATATTCCATCTACTAAGATATTATTTCAATTTTTTTACAAAAAAGATATATTATTAAAGTTAACGAAAGATATGTTATAATATTTTAATTCAAATAAAAAAAATGGAACTATTGAAAGTCAAAATGATGAAATAAATGAATTAAAAAATTTTTTAAAATGATTTAACATCAGCAATTAATTATATGCAAATTATTGATAATAATGATTATTTCTATTAAAAACAATTAAAAAAGAAAATAAAAATTTTACAAATTGCACAATAAATAGAAAAATAATACAATATTAAATTCTCCTTTTATTTGTTACATAATTAAAAGTGCATTTAAAAATTTAAATGAAAATTCAAAAGTTAAGTTTTAAAAAATACAAGAATATAGAATTATTAAAAAATATAATAAAAATAAATAATAAACAAATAATAAACAATCCATTTTTATTTCTTAAATCGAATAATAATACAACTCATATTATCAAAACCAACATCACTATTTTCATTTAAATCCTTAGCACAAATATTATCAAATAAACATTCCAAAATCCCAGACAACTTTAAATTCCCTGATTGAAATTCTTTAGAAAACAATTTTTCCTTTATAAAATTACAAATATCACAATTACTTAAACAATCCCAAATTCCATCACAAGCAATAACAATAAAATCACATTCATTATTTAAATCTTCAATTAAAATATCAGGATTAGCAGTAATAATTTGATTTTCAGGACTTAATTTATTATTATTCTTATATTCAAAATCACCAAATCCACGAGAAACACCTAAATCATTATTAATTCTCCCACTCATAACCCAACCTTTAGCATTATATATTCTTTCTTTTTCTTCTGGTAAATGTGGTTTATGATCTATTGACATTTGATATTCTTTTTTATTTTTATATAAAATTACTCTTGAATCACCTGAATTTGCAAAATATAATTTTTTATTTTTTTCATCTATTATACATACACACCCAGTACATCCTATATTATTTACTATGTGTTCTTCTTCTTTTATTGAATCATTTTCCTCTGAATCATTATCTAAATCTTTTCCAAATTTTATTTTTTCTTTTTTATTATTTTTATTTAATTCTGATATTTGTTTTAATTCTTCTATTCCTTTTTCTTCTAACATTAATGAATCCATTTTTAAAAATGTTTCTTTTAATGATAATTTAATATTACCTGATTTAAAATTATTATTTGAAATTAATTCATTTGTAAAATGTCTTTTTACAAATTCAGAAACTTCAAATCCACCATGACCATCAAATACACCAAAAATATTATATTGATTATTTTCTCCTTGGGAAATATCAGTTATTAAAGTATCTTCCATTAAAACTCTCCATCCTTGCATTGAACATGAACCAAAACTAATAAATGAATTTTCACCATCATTTGATTCTTTATTTTTTATTGGAAAATTAAGTATTTCATCCATTTATAAAAATATATTTATTTATTATAATATAATTTCAAAAATAGAATTGAAAATTAATATTATATTTGGTTTTAATATAATAATTTATCATAAAATTATATATATTCTTGTATTTTTTTTGGTATTGATTATATAATTTTAATATTAATTGAAAAATAATATAATTAAATTAGTAAATTCATTCGCATTATTTTATAGATTTTTGAAATAAATTATTATGATATTAATAATTTTTATAAAATATAGAGAAATGTCATAAATTATTAAAAAAAATAAATAATATCATTACTTTGGATAAAAAAAATGTGTTAAATAATATTATATAGAACAAAAAATTTAAATGTCAAAAAAAAATTCAATTTCATTATTCCTTCCAAATGATTTACTTTCTGATTTACAAATAAAAGATGATGATTTAAATCAGTTTGAAGAATATTCAGATAGATCTAAAGATATAAAACTAGAATCACCTTCATATTTTAACATTGATTATTTTTTATCAAATAATTCACTAAAAAGCGTTGAGAATATTGAAAAAAAAATTCCTCCTGAAAATATTATTAATTCTACAAAAAAAAAATCTTCAAAGAAAAATTCAATAATCAATCTCTCTTTATTTTTTCAAAATAAAAATTCAGAAAATGATTTTGAAAAACTTTTAAAAAGTTGTTCGGGAAGTCATTATCTTCAAGAATTAGCAGAAAATGTTTCAAAAGAAGAAATTGATTTAATTTTTAAGAAACTTTCTCTAAAAATAAAACAAATTATGTGTGATTCATATGGAAATTATTTCTTTCAAAAAATAATTGAAAAAACAAATTCAATTCAAAGAATAAATTTATTGAATATTATCAAAAATGATTTTATTAATATATCTAAAGATATTTCTGGGTCTCATTGTATACAAACTTTAATTGAAAAAATTGATTCTGATGAAGAAGAAGAAATAATTAAATCACTTGTTGAAAATGATTTATTTGATTTATCAATTTCACAAAATTCAACTCATGTAATTTTAAAATTAATAAATAATGTAAATAATCCTAAAAAATATTATATTGTTCAATTTTGTATAAACAATTTTATTCAATTATGTATTAATTTAAATGGTTCTACAATTATTAAAAAGTTTATTTCTCAAATTACAAATCTTCAAATTATTAATATGATTATAAAAATAACAGAACAAAATTATGTTCAAATTGTTGAAAATCAATTTGGGAATTATGTTATTCAAGATATTTTTCAATATTTTGGTTTTGATAATTGTAAAGGAATTATAAATAATATTATTAATGATTCAATTTACTTTTCACTTCAAAAATATGCATCAAATGTTATTGATAAAGTTGTAATTATTCTAAGAAAAAATGATATTTTATTATTTTATCAATTATATAATTTTTTTTTTATTCCTTATAATTTTTGTAAATTAATTGAAAATAAATTTGGGACTTTTGTTCTTTGTAATTTAATTAAACTTTTAAATCCTGCTGAGAAACTTTATATTAGGAATCTTATTATAAATATAAATTCAGCTCATTTTTTTAAAACAAATATATTTATTAATACAAATTTAGGAAAATTTCTCTGTTTATTAAATTAATTTTTTATTTTGTTATTTACGATAAGTACTAATTTTTGAGTATTTAGATATACTATATAACTTTAAATATAAAACTTATTATAATTTTAAGAGCTTTATAATATTTAAAATAATTAAATTTTAAAATAGACAATAAAGGCTCTTATTATTTTATATTTTTATTTTTTTTAAATTCTACAAAAAAATAAAAAAAATAATAATTAAAACAAAAAATTAAAATATAACTAATAAAATATATAAAAAAAATGATTTCAAAGATCCTTTTACTCCTTTTCTTCATATCATCGATAAACACAATAACCTTCAAAATAACAGAAGAAGACTACCTATTAGTAAAAGTGGGAAATCCCCAAAAAGAATTAAAACTCTTAATAGACCCAACAGCTCCTTTCTCTTACATATTTGAAGAAACAAAATCAACAACAGTTCAAAAACATGAAAAAGGTCAATTCCAAAACATATATGGTTCATTTGAAGGGCAATGGGAAACTGATTATTTTTATTTTGAAAATAACTTCAATTTCCAATTAAAATATGTAAAAGTTGAAAAAACAAAAAGTCACTTTGATGTAGATGGTGTTCTTGCCTTAGGATACTCAACTCAATATCCTGAAAGTAACATTTACTTAATTTTATCAAAAATGAGTAATATATTTAAATTTGAACCAGTATTATCATATGATAAAGTAAAAGGTGAATTAATATTAGGAGAAATACCAGAACCAGATTATTCAAATCCTGTATCATTTCCTTTATTTGAAGGAAAATCAGAACCAGGAACATTTGTTCATTTAACAGGAATAAATTTTGTTCAATTACCATCAAAAGAAACTGAAACAATACCAATTGGAGATATTGCAAAATTAGGTATTATGCCAGTTATTATTTCACCAAAGGAAAGAGCAAAATGGATCACTGAAACTTATTTACCTTATATTCAAGGTAATAATAGTAAATTTAATAAAGAAACTGATCCAGAAAAATTTTTCTCTGATGTTTATTTTACTGAAAAAAAAGAACATATGAGAACTGAAATGGTTTTTAATGATACTGCTTATGTTTATGAATTTTATGAAAATTCAAATGGGAAAATGAGATCTAGTATTAAAATTGGTGATGATAATAATAATCCTATGAATGTTTGGTATATTGGATTGGATTTGTTAAATGTACAAAGAGCTGATTTTGATTATGGGAATGGTTGTGTTAAATTGTTTTCTTCTAAAGCTTATCATCCTAGTTCTAATAAATTGTTATATTTAGCAACTATGGTTCTTTATTCTGTTGCTGTTGGCGTTGTTCTTGCTTATGTTCTTAGGTGTTGTTGTGCTAAGAAAAAACAAAAAGATATTAAGAAAGGAGAAGAACTTTTGGATCTTTAATTATAATTATTTTTATTATTTTTTTGATTTAATTTAATTTAAAAATTTTTTGGGATTTTTGAAATTTTATTTTTTTATTTAAGTGTTTTTTAAATTTAGAATGATAAAATATAAATTTGTATTAAATAATTTAATATAATATAATATATTAATTAAATTTTAAAAGATTATTATAAAATATATATTAAAAAATTATTAACTTACTATAATAATTTTTTTAATGCAACTTATTATCATTGTAAATTTTTTTACAATATTTGAATTTATAATATTAATTATTAATAAAGACTTTTAATTTTACATATATAATTGATAAAAATGAAATTAAAATAAAAAATCTATAAATATATAAAAGAAAAATTCTCTGAATGGTCATGACATTAATTAATTTAAAAAAAAATTTTCATAATTATTTAATATATAAATCAACTTCAAAAAATATAAACATATAATGAAAAAAAACCAAATTTTATTTCTTCAATTAATTTTACTATTATCAATAACAACAGAAAAGCAAATAAAAAAAAAATCTATATTTGAAGAAGTTCAACTCAAAAATTTAAAATTAAAAAACAGAATAATCCGTGGTTCAGTAGGTGATCTATGTGGTTTAATAGATGGTAAAATAAATGAAGAATCTCTTAAACTTTACAATCAATTATCAGATGATGGTGTAGGTTTAATTATAACAGGATGTGCAAACGTAGCAGATTACTATCAAATGGAAAACTTGAATAATTTCCGAATAGACAAAGATGAATACATACCAGAATACCAAAAATTAACATCTCTAGTCCACAATAATGGAGCAAAAATCCTAATGCAAATTTTCCACGTTGGAGGAGTAACTCAAGTAAAAACAGATAAAATATATGCTCCAAGTAGTATAAAAATCCCATCTACAAATAGAACATCAAATGAAATGTCAAAAGATGACATATTAAGAATAGAACAAAATTTCGTTGATGCTGCAGTAAGAGCACAAAAAGCAGGTTTTGATGGTGTAGATATTCATGCAGCTCATCATTATTTATTAAGTGAATTCCTTTCACCAATATTTAATAAGAGAAATGATGAATATGGTGGTAATGATGAAAATAGAGCAAGAATGTTAATAGAAATAATAGAAAAAATGAGGAAAGCAGTAAGACCTGATTTTATAATATCAATGAAAATTAATTGTGAAGATGGTTATCCTGGTGGAATAACACAAGAAGGTTTCCTCACTGCTTGTAAATTAGCAGAAAAAGCTGGAGTTGATATGATACAAGTTAGTGGTATGGAATGGTGGTTTGGGAAAATTAAACCTAAAACTCCAGTTTTTTTGGATCAGACTAAATTATTAGCTGATATTGTTAAAATTCCTGTTGTTTTAGTAGGAGGACTTAGAGAT
>Ga0256407_10004168_pt1 | contig 24528 bp, 28 predicted proteins | sample RumenRJG_04DNA_FD_193489 | JGI IMG/M metagenome (GOLD analysis project Ga0256407, IMG submission 193489) | Bovine rumen microbial communities from Lethbridge, Alberta, Canada - RJG_04 | ecosystem: Host-associated > Mammals > Digestive system > Stomach > Rumen | place: Canada: Alberta... | reverse complement strand
TTTGCCAAAATTATATTCTTGGTTTAATATACATATGTTGCGCTTGTAGCTCAGCCGGATAGAGCAACAGCCTTCTAAGCTGTGGGTCAGGCGTTCGAGTCGCCTCAAGCGCGCCAAACAAGCAAATTACCACTCATCGAGTGGTTTTTGTTTGCACGCTTATGAGACGCCTCAAACATAATACCTGACCCACAAGCTTTATCCGGCTTTATTAAACAATCTTTATGTTAAACAATCTTTACTCAATTATATAAAGTGTTTAATGATATAATTACTATTGTCTTTATGGAAAATAAAAGAATAGTAAATGGCAAAGAATATAAGATACTAATGTTGCTTGGACATGGTAAAGGTGGATATTCTTATTTAGCTTCTATTAATGATACTTTAGTGGTATTAAAACAGATACACCATGAACCTTGTTCTTATTATCAGTTTGGAAATAAGATTGAAGCGGAAAAATTTGATTATAAAAGATTAGAGTCCGCTCATATTAATATTCCTAAAATGATTGATGTAGATGAGGCTCAAGAAATAATAATTAAAGAGTATATTGATGGACCTACTATATTTGATTTAGTGAAGGATGATATTGATGTTTCAATTTACATTCCTCAGGTAAAAGAAATGGAAGAATTAGCAAAAAGTGTCAATTTGAATATTGATTATTTTCCAACTAATTTTATCGTAAAAAATAATAAACTATATTATGTAGATTATGAATGTAATGAATATAGTGATAAATGGAATTTTAATAACTGGGGGATTAAATATTGGTCTAAAACTCAGGAATTTTTAGATTATTTAACTTCACATAAATAAAAGGGCGTACTTCATGAACTTACCTTATCAATATCTTAATTATATTAATACAATGTTAGATGGCATTAAACTTAATGACCTTAGAAATGTCGTTTTTAATATTATTGATAAATATAAGAATAATGATGGAGAATCCTCAATTATAAATGATGAACTGAAAGCTAAGATTTATGTAGCATATAGATTACCAGCGACATATGGAAGTGTATTTGAGGCTAGTAGACATACATTCGAAATTTTTAAGGATAAGATTGATACAGTATTAGATGTTGGTAGTGGTCCTGCAACTTCAGTTATTGCTCTTAATGAAATAGTAGAATTTAAAGAAGCTACATTATTAGAAAAAGAAGACTCTATGATTAATATAGGTAAATCTTTATTAACAAATGATGAAGAGTTATTAAATAAATGTAGTTATATTAAAGGAGATATAAATAGTTCAGAACTTTCAAAATGCGATCTAGTTATTTCTTCATATATGTTAAATGAAATAAGCTTAGAAAATCTAAAACCTGTATTAGATAAATTATGGAATGCTACTAATAAAGTTTTAATAATAGTGGAACCTGGGACCCAAAAGGGATTTAGCATAATTAAAGAAGCTAGAGACTATTTACTTACTAAAGAAGCTAAAATAATAGCACCATGTACACATTTATCTACTTGTCCACTTAAAGAAAATGATTGGTGTCACTTCTCGATAAGAGTGGAACGTAGTAAAATTCATCGTTTAATTAAAGATGGTTCGCTTCCTTATGAAGATGAGAAGTTTTCCTATATTAGTTTTTCTAAAAATGATTGCGGACGTAGCTCTATAAGAATATTAAAAGAACCTAAAGTTAGTAAGCCTAGTGTTATCTTTGAAACTTGTAATGAAAAAGAAATTAAAAAAGTAGAAATTAAAATAAAAGATAAAGAAAATTATAAAAAAGCCAAAAAGGTGAAATGGGGAGATAGTTTTAATTATGTATAATTAATCTACATCAAGAAGAATTAATTCATTTTGTCTAGGAGCTATAGAAATAGCTCTTTTGTTATCAATATAAACATCTATTTCTTCTCTAAAACCATACTCACTAGTATAAATGCCTGGCTCAATAGAGAAACCAACATGATCTAAGATATGTCTAGTGTCATGAGTTTCATAATTATCAATGTTAACTCCTTTTCCATGAGGAGTATTATCGATATCAATAGAATGACCCACTCTATGGACGAGATATTGATCTTGGTTATATTTCATTAAAGTGTTTCTTACATTTTCATCTACTTCATATCCCATGACTTCTCGAATAGGAAGATTTTCGTTTAAAAAATTAAGTCCGTTATCGATTGATTCTTTCAAAATATTAAAGAGGTGTATATATTTTTCTGGTGGTTTTTTACCAGCATATCCCATCCAAGTGATATCGGCATACACTCCATAGTCCACATCTTCTTTTGCCCACAAGTCTATTAGGATTAAGTCTCCCTTTTTGATTTGTGAAGAGTGAGTTTCTTTAGGTTCATAATGAGGATTGCCTGCGTTACCATTGACTGCAACTATTGGGTTAGAGTCATAAACTAAACCATTTTCTTTAAAGTGGTTAGTAATTACTTTAACCACATCATATTCTGTAATAACATTATTTTTCTTTAAGTTATCCTCTATATATTTAAAAGCTTTATCTTTTGCGTCATTAGTGATTTTCATTGCTCTTTTTTGTGACTCTAAAGATTTACCTTCATAAGTAGAAATATAACTAATGAGAAGATCTGCAGAGCTTTCTACTTTTAAGCCTAAATCAATAAACATCTTTATTGTTCCATAATCACAATAACTACTTCTAGGAAGAGCGCCTAGCTCACTATATTCCATAATAATAGAAGTGTATTTATCCGCAATTAATGTTTTTATTAGGTTCATTAGTTCATCCCAAGTTTGATATAGATATAAATCAAAATATGTTGATATTTCTTTATCATTTAGGAATATTTCATCAATCTTATGCGCAATTATAAATGATTTCTCTTTATTAATAACAGTAAAGGATTTTCTTGTTAAAAATCTTTTTCCAATAAAAGAGATAAGAGCGCTATTAGTGCATTCATAATCATATATTACCCATGCATCTATATTCTTTTCTTTTAAGTATTTTTGAGCTTTAACTATTTTATTTTTCATATCTAAAATAAGGATACTATATCTTTTAATAAAAGATAATGAAATGTTTATTATATAGAGAATTTTATTATTAAGGACTAGAATTAAATTATAAGGACTATATATATGTTTAATAAAAGTGATATCTCAAGAAACGAATGTCAATTAGTTAAAGGACAAGCCAAAAAAGGTTATGACTGGTGGTGGCATTCATTTACCGCTCATAACAAAATAACTAATGAAGAAAAAGCTTTCTATATTGAATTCTTTTTGATAAACCCTAAACATGCTCAAAATGAACCTGTTTTTGGACAATTAGAACAAAATATAAAGAATAATATTAAACCTTCTTACTTAATGGTCAATGTTGGTACATGGGGTAAAGATCACGCTCAACTTCATCGTTTCTTTGCGTGGAAAGATATTAAGATAAATTATAAAACACCTTTTAAAATCCTTGCAAAAGATTGTTATTTAGATGAAAAACAAACTTTTGGAACAGTTAAAGTCACTAAAGAAGAAGTAATTAATCATCCTGAATATATGTCAGATGCAGGAGAAATATCTTGGAAATTAAATATTAATAAAAAGATAGCTTTCAATGTTGGGTATGGAGCTGGTAAATTATTCCGCTTCTTACAGTTATTTGAAATGTTTTGGCACGCTGAAGGTATGAAATCTCTTTTTAGTGGAACTATCACTTATAACGGAGAAGAATATGTTGTTAGAGAAGAAGATTCTTATGGATATAGTGATAAAAACTGGGGTAAAGACTTTACATCTCCTTGGGTTTGGCTATCTAGTAATAATTTATATTCAGAAAAGTTAGATAGGAAATTAGATAATAGTGTATTTGATATTGGAGGAGGTAGACCTAAAGTTGGTTTTATCTCTTTAAAAGGAAAATTATTAAGTGCCTTCTATTATGAAGGAAAATGTTATGAATTTAATTTCTCTAAATTCTGGACATTTACTAGAACTAAATTCAACTGTTATGAAGAAGATGATAAGATCATCTGGCATATCACTCAAAAGACTTGGAGAAATAGAGTGGAAGTAGATATTACATGTAAAAAAGAAGACATGCTCCTTATAAATTATGAAGCACCAAACGGAAAGAAACTTCATAATAGACTCTGGAATGGGGGTAATGGAGTAGGTACAGTTAAACTATTCCATAGGAATAAATTAATAGATACGATTCACGCTGAAAATATTGGATGTGAATACGGAGAATATGATAAGTAAGCAAAAATAAAAAGTTGGACGAGCCAACTTTTTATTATCATTTTTGGTTTGCTTTATTATTTCTTGAAGATTGAAACAACGTTGAAAGCACAACCACAAATAAATGTGATTAAGAAGAATACTTGAGCGACTGGGTATAAGCCAAAGATTGCATTGCTAAATCCTAATAAAATGACAAGAACAGCCATTAATAAGAATGTGCAAGCGCCCATAATTCTTGATGCCATTGTGTTTCTACCAACAAAAGCAGCTTTTCTAACGATTGTAGCGATAATTAAGACAACTGGTAAGATAACCATGACCCAAACTTCTTTATCGATAGGTGCTTTAGTGTAGATGTATAAAGCTAATAAAACAACACCAGCTGCTAATTCACAGATAGCGTATAAAAGAAGTAAATTTTGTAATTTGCCTTCTTGTGCGACGTCATCCTTTTTGTGGAATGTAGCTAAGCCAACAATACTCATGATACCAATGATCACGAAGAATACTAACTCGAATACCCATGATCCGATAAACCAGAAGAGTTTCTTAATATCTCCTAAGGATTGGAAAAGAGCTGGTAAACCACCAGTAACTGTAAATTTAGAGATAACTCCAAAAACACAAGCACCAAGTAATAAACCTAAAGTGGAATATCCAAGTACTTTACGTAAAACTAACATTTTCTAACCTCCATATTACTTTTACGAATATTATTTTAAATAAAATTAAAATATGTTACAACAATTTCCTTTAAGTAACGTTACATATGTAACACTATTGAAAAATGGTCTTATCTAGGAAAAATACCTAAATAGTTAAAAATATTAAACTTTTAGACAGTTTTTTGAGGTTTTAATTAAAAAACTGAAGAATTGATTATAAAATTTAATTATGAAATTTATTCCTATTGATAAGACAAATATTGACCTCGCAATATCGATTCAGCATCATTTATTCCCCGAATATAATGGTGAAATTAACTACAGAGAATCACTTATAAAAGAAGAAAATAAAACCTATTTTTTAATAGAGGAAGACGGAAATATAGTGGGTATAACCGGCCTATATTTTTATAAAGTGGATCCTACAAGTGCGTGGCTTGGATGGTTTGGAATATTAGAAGAGTATCGTAGACTTCATCTAGGTAGTAAAGCGCTTAAGATGTTTGAAGAAATGGCGAAAGAACAAGGTTTTAAGACCGTTAGATTATATACAGATAAATATGATAATGAAGTAGCGATAAATTTCTATAAAGCTAACGGATACACAGAAGAAGATTACGTATTAGATGAAGATCCGGCTAGCAAGATATACCCATTATTTATATTTTCGAAAAGTTTGGATGGTTCTAAAGTAACTAGATGGAATAATAAAAACATTGGTTTTACTAAACAAACTGAAAAACAAGTTTATTAATACACGTATCGCTTATAAATTTTATAAAAGTCACCAAGAAGATGTTCCATTATAATTAGGAAGTCTTCTTTTTTAATAGTTAAATCAGTTGTTAATATTTGGTAATCAACATCGTATTCATTTATATGGATATTAGTTAAAGATAAACCATTTCTTTTATAGAAATTAACTCTATTGATTCTTTCTTGGTAGTTAGAAGAAGAAGGGTCTAGAGATTCCGCTAATAGAAAAAGTTTCTTACCTTTATATTTATTAAGTAGGTATTTAAGTGTGAAAGAACCTATACCATTGTTTCTATATTCTTCTTTAATAGCGAAAAAGAAAAGATAAACCAAATCATCTTTTTCGATTAAAGAAAAGAATCCAACATATTTATTTTCAGAGTAGATGCCAAAAATATTATGGTTTTTAAAGTTTATAAATTTATCAAATGGAGGTCTTTCTTCTTCAGGGAAAGCAGTAACAAATAGAGTTTCTAATTCCTTAACATCGTTACTATCTTTCGTGATAATTTTGTAATCTAATTCCATAATTTTGATTATATTCTTATCCTTATTTATAAATAAATAGAAATTATTTTAAAAATATTTAGCACTCTACTTGACAGAGTGCCAAAATGGTACTAATATATAATTAGCACTTAGGATGTGAGAGTGCTAAAAGGAGGTGCCAATTATGAACGAAATGCCTAATTATGAAAATGATGAAAATGTTTTACAAAAGTTTGGTCGAATCATTAATGATGATGTAAAGGCTAACAAGATTGATCCTGTTATCGGAAGAGATGAAGAAATACGTAAGATCATTCAAATTTTAGCTAGAAAGACAAAGAATAACGTTATCTTAATTGGTGAACCAGGTGTAGGTAAAACTGCAATTCTTGAAGGTTTAGCTGAACGTATTGTTAAAGAAGATGTTCCTACAAGTTTAAAAGATAAACAAATCTATGAACTTGATATGGGCGCTTTAATTGCGGGCGCTAAATACCGTGGTGAATTCGAAGAAAGATTAAAAGCTGTTCTTAATAAAATTAAAAAATCTGAAGGAAAGATTATTCTTTTCATTGATGAAATCCATTTAATTGTCGGAGCAGGTAAAACTGATGGGGCAATGGACGCTAGTAATATGCTTAAACCAATGTTAGCTAGAGGAGAAATTGACTGTATTGGAGCTACTACTTTAAATGAATATAGAATGTATATCGAAAAAGATAGAGCGTTAGAAAGAAGATTCCAACCTGTACTAGTAAATGAACCTAGTGTTAATGATACTATTTCTATATTAAGAGGATTAAAAAGTAGATTTGAGTCATACCATGGAGTGAAAATCACTGATAATGCTTTAATTGCTGCTGCTACATTATCAAATAGATATTTGACTAGTAGATTCTTGCCAGATAAAGCAATTGACTTAGTGGATGAAGCTTGTGCTTCTATTAAAGTTGAAATTGAATCTGTTCCTACTGAACTTGATGAACTTTCTAGAAAAGTTAGACAACTTGAAATTGAAAAAGCTGCTTTAAGTAAGGAAAAAGATGAATCAAGTATGAAGCGTCTTGAAAAACTTACTGAAGAACTTAATAAATTAAAAGAAGAAGAAACTGATTTAACTAATCGTTGGAAAGAAGAAAAGAACTCCATTGGAGATATCACAAATCTTAAAAAACAATTAGATAAAGCAAAATTCGACTTAGATCTCGCATATTCTAAAGCGGAATATGAAAAAGCAGGAGAACTCCAATATCGAGTGATTCCTGATTTAGAAAAGAAGATTAAGAGTATTGAAAGTAAAGATCCTAACGTTTCTAAACTTGTTAGCGAAGTAGTGGATGAAACTTCTATTGCTAAAATTATTTCAAGAATGACTAATATTCCTTTAAGTAAGATTGAAAAAGGAGATAAAGAAAAAGTCTTAGATCTTAAAAATATCTTAAAAAGAAGAGTTATCGGTCAAGATGAAGCTCTTGATTTAGTTAGTAACGCTATCTTAAGACAAAGAGCGGGAATTAAAGATGAAAATAGACCTATTGGTAGCTTTATGTTCCTAGGTCCTACTGGTGTCGGTAAAACTGAAGTTGCAAAAACTTTAGCGGAAGCTCTATTTGATAGTGAATCTCATATTATCCGTATAGATATGAGTGAATATATGGAAAAATATAGTACTTCTAGATTAATTGGTGCCCCTCCAGGATATGTTGGATATGAAGAAGGTGGCCAATTAACTGAAAAAGTTAGAAGAAATCCTTATTCTATCGTCTTGTTCGATGAAATCGAGAAAGCTCATCCAGAAGTATTTAACTTATTACTCCAAATTCTTGATGATGGTAGATTAACTGATTCTCAAGGAAGAGTCGTCGACTTTAAAAACACTATTATCATTATGACAAGCAACCTTGGTAGTGAATACCTACTTAACGGAGAAAGAGATAAAGTAGAAACATTGTTACATCAAACATTTAAACCAGAATTCTTAAATCGTATTGATGAAATAGTGTACTTCAATCCATTAAGTAAAGAAGTTCAAATGAAAATTGTAGATAAATTATTATCATTACTATCTAAGAGACTTGAAGAATCATATTATAGCTTTGTATTCTCTCCTAAAATTAAAAGATATATCTTGGATAATAGCTATACCCCTAACTTCGGAGCTAGACCTATTAAAAGATATATCCAAAACAATATCGAAACCGTTATTGCTACTGAAATCATTAGAGGAAATATCTCCACAAAGAAGAAATATGAAGTTGATTTAGATGATGATAAAGTTGTTATTAAAGAACTTCATTAATATCGAAAGATATAGGAAAGTACCTTAGGGTACTTTTTTTATTGTGGTAATTTTAAATATCTAAATTAAATATATTTATTTAGTATTTATTGCATGTATAATCAAAATATGGACGAAATGAGAAAAACTATTTACGAATGGGCTAAAGAAATTGATAATAAATTTTCTTTGTTCTTAAATCTTTTAAATGATGATTTAGAAGTAGACGCTAAAACTAGTGTAGAAGAAGGGATTATCAAGATTAGTGTTGAAGTTGGAGAAAAAAATCCTGTAACAGACGAAGAAATAGAAGAGATCATTCGAGATACAGTGGAACGGGCCACTGCTGAATGTCCATATGATTTCGTGACAATTATTGATTGGTTATAAGCCAATCTTTTTTATAAAAATCTTTAAATATTATAAATAATAAGAGTAATATATTTTCGTTATGGAAGAAGTAAAAAAACAAAAGAAGGTAATGCCATTTATTACAACCACTCTTAACGGAATGGCTTTTGGCCTTTTTGCTACTTTAATTATTGGTACTATTTTTTCCACTATTGGAGGATTTTTCCCTGCTGCTACTGAAGTAAAAGATTTTAGTAGTTTCATGTATATAGTTTTAAGAAATACTGGGGACATGCTTTCAAAAATAACTGGAGCAGGTATAGGGGTAGGAATCGCTATAGCATTAAAATTTGATACCTTAAAAGTTATAGTTTTAGCTGCTGTAGGTGAAATAGCTTCTTTCTTTAGCCTAAGTACAAGCTTTGTAACCAAAGGTATTACAAACTGGGGTACTTTTGGAATTGGAGATCCTTTAACTATTTATTTAGTGGTTATTGGTACCGCTTTATTAATGAAATTAGTTTTAGTGAAGAAAACTCCTGTAGATATCTTAATTATTCCTTTCTTTTCTTTATTAGTATCTTTGATACTATCTTTATCATTAAGATATCCTGCAATATATGTAACTTACGCTATTCAATATATTATTGATGTTTCTACTTATGCAGTTCCATTCGTTATGGGAATTGTAGTAAGCGTACTAATGGGCATGGCTTTAACTGCTCCTATTAGTAGTGCTGCTATTGCTTTTGCTTTATTTACTGGAGCAGTTCCAGGAAGCGGATTAGCAATCGCTAGTGGAGCAGCGGTAGTAGGATGTTGTACTCAAATGGTGGGATTTGCTATTCAATCTAGAAAAGATAACTCTATTGGTATGGTTATTTCTATTGGGGTTGGTACTAGTATGCTTCAATTTAAGAATATTCTTAAAAAACCTGTTATTTGGTTACCTACTATTATCACTAGCGCTATTTTAGGACCTATAGCTACATGTTTAATCCATACAATATGTATTGGTAGTAGTGCTGGTATGGGAACTGCGGGATTTGTAGGAATTATTGGTACTATCTCTTCAATGGGTAATTGTTGGGAGTTATATGTTTCTATTTTTGTTTTAGAAATTGTTGCTCCTATTATCTTAGTGTATTTATTTGATTTATTATTTAGAAAAGTCGGTTGGATTAAAGAAGGAGACCTCAAGGTCTAATGGATAAAAAGATAGATACAGTTTCTATTTATCTATTTAAGGAGGACGAGATCCTTCTTTTATTACGCAATAAAAAAGAAATAGATATTAATAAAGGTAAATACATCGGAGTGGGTGGTCATATCGAAGAAGGCGAAACTCCTGATGAAGCAATTGATAGAGAAGTTAAAGAAGAAACTAATCTTGATATCATAAATAAAGAGTTACGTGCGTTAATTATCTTTCATTTTGAAGATATTGAGGAGCATATGTCCTTATATACTTCTAACGATTTTAAAGGCGAAATTAAAGAGTGTAATGAAGGTACATTATATTGGGTTAATAAGAATAAATTAGATTCTATTCCTATGTGGGAAGGAGATAAGTATTTTATTAAACCTATATTAGAAAATGCTCCATATTTTGAGATGGAATTTTATTACGATAAAGATAATAAATTAACCAAAGTGAATAGATTAAAATAAAAGAAAAAATGCAGTGATAATTCTGCATTTTCATCTAAATCTAATATAAATCCTTTTAAAAATGGACTTTTTATTTACCTTCTTTATTTTCTTCCTCTTTTTGTTTTGGTTCTTCTTGAGGTTTTTCTTCTTGAGGTTTTTCTTCTTCGACGAACTCAATTGGAACTAAGGAAGGATATACTTCTAAGCAGAAAAGTTCATCTACTTCTTCTTTAACCTCAGAAGCATTTTCAAATTTATATAATTTATTATCAGTGATGTTTTTAGCTATAATAATGCCTTGTTCTTTAGAAGTGATTTTGTAAGTAATCTTATCAATTCTTTCTTGTTCGATTGCTTTAACAATTGAAGGAACTGGATATCTATAATGCCAGTAAGCTTGCATGATATAAATAATTCCAATATAGAAAACTGCGTCACCGATTAAAGTTTGATACCAAAATTGAGGTAACTTTAAGTAATTACTAAACATGATGATATCGATAATTAAGATATATAATCCAAATATTCCTAAAGTAACTTTATCGAATAAGGAATTGTTTTGTCTTCTTTTTTCACTTCTTAAAGTCCAGAATAAATCGGTAATTACCCATAAAGATCCAAAGAATGTTAACCAGTTAAATAATTGGATAAAGAAAGGGTGAAGAATAATGACATGAGTGATTTGGAGCAAACCAATAAGCATGAAAGCAACTGCAAAAACTGCTAGCTCAATGCTATACACTAATTTATATTTTGTTAATTCATCCATTTTCTTTTTCATAAAATGACCTCCAGGATTATAATAATTATATGCGCAAGCCACAAATTAATAAATTAATATTTATAATCGTAAATTTATACGTATTTATTTCTGTATTAATAATTTCTACTATGGCTCTATTTACCAAAATTGAAATGATAAATGGTATTTCTTATTTAAGGTATTTTACTACTTTAAGTAATATCTATGCTGGTATTGTTTCATTAGTTTTTGCTATACACGTGGCTATTAATTTTGATTCTGGAGTGCATTTTTCTAGAAGATTATCAAATCTATATTTAAGTAGTGCAGTTGGGTTAACTTTGACTTTCTTGGTAACTGCATTTTTCTTAGGACCAACATTTGCTATGAAGGGAACTGGATATTTCTCCTTATTTAATGGAAGTTTATTTTGCCTTCATTTCTTTAATCCAATGTTGGTGTTATTTTCTTATATTTTATTCCTAAAAGCTGATACTAAAAAATTTGATTTCTTTATTGGTATTATCCCTATGGTGATATACGCAATATTTTATTCCTCTATGACTATGAGTGGAGCGATGGAAGAATTCTATGGTTTTACCTTTGGCGGGCACTTTGCTTTTATGCCTTTAATTTTATTAGTTATGTTAATAGTTGTATCTTTAATTAGCTTAGGTTTATTTATGTTAAATAAGAAGGTTAGGAAATTAGAGATATGAAGAATATAGCTTTAATCCTTTTAGCGGGTAAAGGTAATAGATTAGGGGCTGACATTCCTAAACAATTTATAGAAAAAAACGGAGTTCCTATTTATATAAAATCTGTACGGAACTATCAAAATATTCCTAATATAACTGATATTTTACTCGTTACTTCAAGAGACTATATCGATAAAGTTAAAGATGATGTTAAGAAATACAACCTTAATAAAGTAATAGAAGTAATTGAGGGAGGAAGTGAAAGATTTATCTCTAGTTATTTAGGTTTAAAGAAACTTATGAACTATTTTGGAGATAATGATAATGTCTTAATTGCTGACGCCGCTAGACCTAACACTAGTTCTATTTTGATTCTTGCTAATATTTTTGGACTATTAGAATCTAAAGCAGTGTTGACTGCTATTGAAGGTAGCAGTTCTGGAAAAAGAATAGACACGTGTCATCAAAAAGGGTCAAGAAGTTACCTTGCTCAAACTCCTCAATCTTTTAAATTAGGATACATTTATAACCTTTATAATAAGTACATTAATGAAGAGGATTTTGCTCCATTTGATGATATAAATGTTGTTGAGTTGAATGGTGATAGTTACGATATTGTTGAAGGCGATCCTAATAATTACAAAATAACCACTCAAGAAGATTTAGAAAAATATCTTAATAATTAAGATAATTTGTTGGGATTTTAGATACATTAATGGTAAAGTGTAAATAGATTGGAGGTTTTAACATGTTTAGATTTTTAAATGCATTCTTTAGATTCGTTAATTTACATGTAAAATTATTTTTCTTTATTGTATTCGGCATTGTGACTACATACATAATCGTTGATAGTATTTGTTTATGTACTTCAGGTAGTTCAAGCATTTATATTGGAGTACTTAACTTAGTATTTATGTGTGCTTTTATGGCTTTATATCTTATTGGCGTACTCACAAAAAATATTAGAGCTATTGGCATTGCAGGTATTGCAGTTTGTACATATTACTTGTTCTATCAAATCTTTAGAACATCACAAATGATTGTTTACTTCCCAGCAAATAACGCATTGATTTTTGCATATTTCTCATTTGCATTTATCCAATTAGTGGTATTCATAACCGCTTTAGTTTTCTTTATTATTGGATTTGTCGCTAATAAGAGAATGTGCAAAAACTTAGCTCGCCTATTATTCTTTACTGGTGTCTGCTTAGGCATTATTGTTTACGCAATGGCAATTGCTGCTGCTACACAATTTGCACCAGTTATGGCTGGATCTATTTGGTATTTATATATTGCTCCATTCTTATTTATGGCAGCAGTATTCCTACTTCCAATTACAATCGATTTCTTAGGATTCTTTGATGACTTATACAAAGCTAGAAAAATTAAGAAAGTAATTTATGAAGAGGAAGAAGAAGAAGGCAAACCTGCTCCAAAAAAAGTAGTTGAAGCAGAAGTTGAAGAAGTTCCTGAAGAACCAAAAGAAGAAAAGAAACCAAAAGAACCTATTGAGGAATAAAATAACAATTAAAGAGTGCTTGCACTCTTTTTTTGTGTTTAAAAGGATATTTTGGTATAATAATTGTCGGAGAATTTAACTATGAAAAAAGATTTTGGAGTAAAAACTTGGCTCATTCCTATGCCAGTATTAATTATTGGTAGTTTTGATGAAAATGGTGAAGCAGACGCAATGAATGCTGCTTGGGGCGGAATTTATGACACCAATATGATTACTATTTCTTTAGCAAGCCACGTCAGCACTGATAATATTCGTACTTCTAAAGCATTTACTGTTGCTTTTGCTACTAAGAAAACGGTAACTGCAAGTGACTTTGTAGGTATAGTTAGCAAAGCTAAGGATCCAGATAAAATGAAGAAATCTGGACTAACAATTAAGAAAAGTGAACACGTTAACGCTCCATATTTTGAAGAATACCCAGTCACTTTAGAATGTAAGCTCGTATCATTAGATGGCGAAAAAGGCGAAGGCGGTATTTTAATTGGAGAAATCGTTAATATCTTAGTGGATGATTCAGTCATAACTGATGACAAAATTGATTTCAAAAAACTCGAACCAATAGTTTTTGATACAGTTAATTTAACGTATAATGTTGTAGGCGATCCAATTGCTAACGCATTTAGAGAAGGAATTAAATTGAAATAAAATGGCTAAAAAAAAGAAAAGATTCACTAAAACTAGAGCCTATAGAATTATTGTTATCACTGCAGTATTTGGATTAATAGCAGCATCATTATTCTCTTGGCTACCTAACGCTAAGAACGTAAATCAGATTCTTCTATGGATTTTAGTTGGAGTGTTTATTGCGGCTTACGTGGCAACAATTCTTATCGTTGAATTAAGAATTTTATATAACGAAGGTAAAATATTCGCCAAAAAGAAAAAATAAGCAAAAACTATTTGACTATATACAATTTTATTGTTATAAATATGTTGCATTAAGCAATTAATGTATTCTCTTAATAACTTAAGAGTGTCCTGTGGGGCACTCTTTGTATTAATAGGGGGCAAAATGAATTTAGAGAAAATTAAACCACTCATTGAAGAAAAACTAAATTCAATAGGATATGAACTATATTCTATGACTTTTTCTTATCGTGATGGGGATATGGTTCTTTCAATCATGGTTGATAGAAGAGAACCTATTTCTTTGGATGATATTGTTAAAGTAACTGATGTCATTTCTCCATATTTAGATGAAATTGATGATAGTAACGATCCTTACATGTTAGAAATTTCTTCTTTAGGAGCGGAAAAACCTCTAAAAACCGAATCTTTATCTTCTTATATTAATAGTTATGTTGAAGTTAGATTAGTTAATCCTGTTTTAGGAGAAAACATCTACGAAGGCACTATTAAAGAAGTTAATGAGGATGATATTACTCTACAAATACGTATTAAGAGTAGAACTAAGGAGATAAATATTGCTAAAAGCAATATCTCAAAAATAAGATTGGCCATTAAATTTTAAGGAGCAAAAGTTTTATGCAAATGGACGTAAATCAAATTAAAGAAGCTCTCACAATGCTTGAAAGAAGTAATGGAATTCAAGAAAGTACCGCTCTTGAAGCATTAAAAGAAGGCATTGTTAAAGCTTACAAAAGAGAAATTGGAATCGATGAAATGCCAGTGGAACTTGTTTTCGATTTAGACAAGGGAATCATTGAATTATATCGATTATACGCAGTCGTTAGAGAAGTAGAAGATGAATATTTAGAAATTTCTATTGAAGACGCTAACGCTAACAAAGAAGGTAAAGTATACGGACTTGGTGATTATTATCCAGTTCAAGCAGACTTAAAAGAACTTAGAAGTGCAACTTTACGTTCTATTAAATCAATTTTCTCTCAAAAAATTAAAGAAGTAGAAAAAGGTAATTTATACGAAGCCTTCAAGGACAAGATTGGCACTATGATTACTGGTAAAGTTGAAACCATTGATGATAGAGGAGCCTCTGTTAACGTAAGTGGAACATCTATTTTCTTACCAAGAAGAGAAATGATTGGAGATGAAACATTTACAAGCGGTCAAAGTATTAAATTATTTGTTAATAAAGTAGATAATACTAAGAAATTACAAATCGATATTTCTAGAAGCTGCCCAGGATTTTTAGAAGCTCTCTTCAAAGAAGAGATTCCTGATATCTATAACGGAAATATCATTATTAAGAAAGTTGCTAGACAAGCAGGAGAAAGAAGCAAAGTTGCTGTATATTCTCCTGATCCAAACGTTGATCCAGCTGGTGCATGTATTGGTCCTAACGGTAGTAGGGTACAAAAAATCGTTAGTAGTTTAGGTAATGGCGAAAACAAAGAAAAGGTTGATGTTATTCAATATTCTGAAAATCCATCTTTATTCATTGTTGAAGCTTTAAAACCTGCTAGAGTTGCTGGTATCAGTGTTGATGAAGAAAATAAAGAAGCTACAGTTGTTGTTAAAGATGATTCATTATCATTAGCAATTGGTAGAAAAGGTGTTAATGTCCGTTTAGCGGTCACGCTTACTGGTTATAAGATTGATATTCTTACTGAAGAAGAAGCAAACGAAAAAGGATTTGAATATACTTCATTTGAAGAATTACAATCTATCGCTATGGCTCTTAAAGCAGAAAAGATTTCTCAACTTCAAAAAGAAGAACTTGCAAAGCAAGCTACTGGCGGTAATGGTGCACTTCCAGGACTTCCTGAAGGTTATGTTGCACCTCAACAACGTATTTATGAAGCTGAGAAAACCGATATTGATGTCGCTTTAGAAATTCAAAGCGAAGAAGAAGAAATTGAAGCTACTCCAGTTATTGAAGAGGTTCAAGAAGAAGTTAAGGAAGTTGAAGCTCCTCAAATTCCTGAAGAAAAAGAAGAACCTGAATTCACTGAAGTTAAAACAACAACTTCTCTTTCTGATCTTGAAGCAAGCTTAGAAGCTGATTCCAAACGTCAAAATAATCAAAAACAAAGAACTAACAAGAAAAAGAAAGATAACGCTAAAGAAGAAAGCGAAGAAAAAGCTAATGTTCAAACCACAACTGGTCCTCAAATGTCCATTTATACTGAAGAAGAATTGAAAGCATTTGAAGAAGAAGAACAAGCTGAAAGTGATTACGTCGATGATGAAGACGTCAACTATGACGACTACGACGATTACTATGATGAAGATAGATAATTAGTCATCTATATTCATCCTAAATTGAAAGGAGATAGTTATGGGAAAGAAAAATTTTAAACCTAATCAAAGAGAAACAAATGTTTCCACTAAAGTTACTGCTGATAAGGTAAAAAGTAAAGTTAATGGCGGGGTTTTTGTCTATACTGGGGCTATCTCAACAAACGAACTTGCAACTAAACTTAATGTTCCAGTAAGTGACATCATTAAGTTCTTGTTTATGCAAGGAAAAATGATTACTATTAATTCCCTTTTAGATGATGAGTTAATAGGTACAATTTGTTTACAATTTGGATATGATTTCCAAAAGAAAAACATTGTAGAAGCTGAAAATTTTGAAGAATTAGAGATAAATGATGATCCTTCAAAGCTTAAAGAAAGACCTCCAGTAGTTACTATCATGGGCCATGTTGACCATGGTAAAACTACTTTAATTGACGCTATTAGAAATTCTAATTTAGTTGCTGGTGAAGCTGGCGGCATTTCTCAAGCAATTGGTGCTTATCAAAAGGAAATTAAAGGCAAAAAAATTACATTTATTGACACTCCAGGTCACGAAGCATTTACCGCTATGAGAAGTAGAGGTGCTTCCGTTACTGATATCGTTGTTTTAGTTGTTGCTGCAGATGATGGAGTTATGCCTCAAACCATTGAAGCTATTGACCACGCTAAGGCAGCAAACGTTCCTGTTATTGTTGCTATTAACAAGATTGATAAACCAGGAGCGGACCCTGATAAAGTTAAAACAGAACTCATGAACTATGGCATTATTGCTGAAGAATATGGTGGAGAAAATATCTGTGTTGAAATCAGTGCTAAAAAGAAAACTGGTATCGATTCATTACTCGAAACCATTATCTTGGTTGCAGAAATGAAAGAACTTAAAGCAAATCCAGATAGATACGCTTTAGGTACTGTTTTAGAAGCAAGCTTAGATCGTAATGAAGGTCCTAAGGCTACTTTATTAATTGAAAATGGTACTTTAAAAGAAGGTGACTATTTAGTCGTTGGTACTTCATACGGTAAAGCTCGTAGAATGACTAATGAATTTAAGAAGATTTTAAAAGAAGCCACACCTAGTACTCCTGTTTCTGTTATTGGTTTATCAGAAGTTCCTAGTGCTGGAGATAAGTTCATGGCTTTCTCTATGGAAAGCGAAGCTAGAGAAATTGCTAATAAACGTAGATTAATTAAAGAAAGTAAAAATAGAAACGCTACAAGTGCTGCATCTTTAGAAGATTTATATAACTTAGCAAAAGAAGGCGAAAAACATACCTTAAATATTATTGTCAAAGCTGAATCTACTGGTAGTGCTGAAGCAGTTAAAGCATCTTTAGAAAAACTCTCTACAGACAATATTAAAATTAATATTGTTAGAGCGTCTAGTGGTGCAATTACTCAATCTGATGTTCTTTTAGCAAGTGCCGCTAAAGCTATTATTTATGGGTTTAATGTTAGACCTGATGCTTTAACTAAAGCAAAAGCAGAAGAAGAAAAAGTTGAAATTAGATTACATCGTATCATCTATGCTTTAATTGAAGAAATTCAAGCAGCGATGAAAGGTATGTTAGCTCCTACATATACTGAAAAAGTAACTGGTCAAGCTGAAGTTAGAAAATTATTTAAGGTTAGCAAGATTGGTACTATTGCAGGTTGTATGGTTACTGATGGAGTTATTAAAAATGGCTCTAAGATTAGATTACTTAGAGATGGTGTTATCGTTTATGAAGGAAAACTTGGTTCATTACAAAGAGAAAAAGACCAAGCTAAAGAAGTTAAAGCTGGATTTGAATGTGGTATGACTATCGACGGCTTTAACGATGAAAAAGAAGGCGATATCATCGAAGGTTATGAGATGATAGAGGATAGTTCCAATGCCTGATAGACAAAACCGAATCGAAACCATCATTAAAAAGAATATTACTGAAATTATTGCGTATAAGTTAAAAGATCCACATCTTGGATTTCTAACAATAACTGATGTAAAAGTTTCTAAAGATTTTAGTTACGCGACTGTATTAGTTAGCTTCTTCTTAGAAAAAGATAAAGTTAAAGGTATGCAAACACTAAATAAAGCCAAAGGATTTATTAGAACTGAATTAAGCAAAACTTTAGATACAAGAAGATGTCCAGAAATTAGATTCGTCTATGATGATGGATATGAAAAAGAGGCTCGTATTCAAGAAGCCTTAGATAGAGCAAAAAAATAAAAGGGATTGATTCCCTTTTTATTTATAAAATTTCTCCATTTCGATATGAACTATATTTGCCTCAATGAACTCTTCTCCTAGTGGTGTAAATCCGAGAGAAGCATAATAATCTTTTAATCTAATTTGAGCGTACATATAGATACGACAAGGGTTATGGCGAGCTGCAATCATATCACATAAGAATGTAAGGGATTCTTTTCCATAATGTTTATTACGATATTCTTTTAAGATAGCAAATCTTTCAATCTTAAATCCTTTTTCTGTTTCTCTATAACGAATAGTACCAATTGCTTTTTCTTCAATACATATTAAGAACTCTTTACTCGTAAGATCTTTTTCGGTTTCAAATTCTTCATGGATTGGACAGTCTTGTTCATCAATATAACAAGTTACTCTTATGTCTCTAACCCTAATTTCATCCTCTCTAGAAAGAACAGGCTTTAAGGTTAAATTGTCTTGATTAATATGATGGTAAATTTCTTTATCCCAGATATCTAATTTTTCATAATTATCAAGCATAGTTAAAAAGTTTTCTTTGCTTGATGGATATTTCTTGTATAGATCTAAAAGTATGTTTTTTATATCTTCTCTAGTGGTGGTTTTATCTGCTGGGCAAGAGGAGCCGTTAATCGGTAAATTTTCTTCTTTAATTAAACGCTTGATATCATTTTCTCTACATAGAATAAGTGGACGAATAAATGTAATATCTGCACGTTCTAAGTGCATTTTTGGTGTAAATGTGGCAATTCTTGCTCCATAAATCTCATTCATAAATAAAGTTTCAATTGCGTCATCTGCGTGATGAGCAAAAGCTACTTTGTTATAACCTAAATCAGTAGCTACTTTATTAATTGAAGCTTTCTTCATTCTTGAACAAATTGAGCAAGGTAAATGGGCTTTATCTTCTTGGTGTGCCTTTAAAATTGGATATACTTCTTTAGCGTCATGGACTATTAATACATATCCAAGTGATTTACAAAATTCTCTCATTTTGTCAGCATTAAATCCGTCAAATCCTAAATCTAAAGTAACTGGTTGAATAGTGAAGTTAGTGTGAGAAAATTTCTGATATAAACTTAAAGCGTATAACAAACAAACGGAATCTTTTCCTCCTGAAAGGCCAATAACAATTTTGTCTCCATGATTAATGAGATTATATTTGTTATCTGCTTTTCTTATACACGCTAAGATTGTTCTTATCGCTTTCATGCTATTTATAGTAAATAGAAAATTTGTAATTATAAAGAATAATTAATAAAATTATCTTATTATGGCAGACGGTTTCTTATTAATCGATAAAGAAAATACTTGGTCAAGTAGAGATATTTGTAACAAAATCCAAGGTCTTTTTCATCAAAAGAAAGTAGGGCATATTGGTACTTTAGACCCATTTGCTACAGGTTTATTAATAGTCAGTTTAGGAAAAGCAACGAAAGCTGGACAATTTTTAGAAGCAAGTGACAAAACCTATTTTGCAAAACTTAAGTTAGGTGAAAGTAGAGATGGTGGAGATCTAACTGGAGACACTATTGAAATAAAAGATGTTCCTACATTAAAAGAAGACCAAATTATAGAAGTTCTTAATAGTTTTGTTGGTGAAATAGATCAAGTACCTCCATTAAAAAGTGCGGTTCATTATAAAGGAATGAGATTATACGAATACGCTTATAATAATCAAGTAATTACCCCTCCTTCTCGTAAAGTTACTATCAATAGTATTTCTTTTATTTCTTATGAAGATAATGTCATAACATTCCGATGTAATGTAGGAAAAGGGACATACATTCGAGTGTTAGGTGAAGATATTGCTAAAAAACTTAACACTCTAGGTCATTTAATTGAACTTAGAAGAGAAAAAGTGTCTTCTTTAGATGTAAAAGATGCTTATAAAATGAAAGATATTGATGAATCTAAATTAATTTCTATAAGTGATGCTTTAGTGAATATCCAACATATTTTTATAAGTGATACTTTAGAAAATAAAGCTAAAAATGGTCTTTCTATTTATATTAAAGAAGAAGGAACAGATGATATAATTTTGTTAGTTAATAAAAATAACGTAGCAATCGCGGTTTATGAAAGAAAAGAAGCTAATCTTTATAAACCAGTAAGAGGATTATTTTAATGGAGTTAATTGAATTTAATTTAGATAATGTACCACATCTCAAAGATGTAGCTTTATGTTTAGGGTTTTTTGATGGAATCCATTTAGGTCACAAAGCTATTATTAATCAAGCAATTAAAACTGGTAAGAAGACTGCGGTACTTTCTTTTTACACTCCACCTAGCTACGTAATAGGTCGAAAAGATACTTTAAGAAGCTTAACTAGTGTTGACGATAAAGCTGATATTTTAGAAAAAATGGGAGTGGACTATCTTCTCATTATGCCTTTTGATTTGGGTATCAAAAATATGACTAAAGATGATTTTATTAATGACGTGCTATTAAAAATCGAACCTAGTGAATTATTTTGTGGTGAAGATTATCGATTTGGAAAAGAAGCACTAGGCACCCCTCAATATTTAAAAAATCGTTTTAAAGTTAATATTGTTCCTTTATTAAATATTGATGGACATAAATTTTCTTCTAGAGCAATTAGACAAGCTATATATGATGGAAGAATTAGTGATGCTAACAGATTTTTAGGTCATCCTTATCGTATTGGTGGACTCATTAAAGAAGGGAATCATTTAGGAACTTCTTTAGGTTTCCCTACCGCAAACATGGATTTAGATTTTCCATATTGTATCCCTAGTAACGGTGTCTACATCGGCTATGCATATGTCTTAGATAAGAAATATAAATGCTTGATTAGTGTAGGAACTCACCCAACTTTAAAAGAATTAGATGCCGCTATAATTGAGGTATATATCTTTGATTTTAACCAAATTATTTATGGAGATTTCCTCTTCATTGAATTTATCGATAAGATTCGAGATATGAAAAAATTTGACTCAAAAGAAGAGTTAATTAAACAAATTCGTTTAGATAAAAAAGAAGCAGAAAAACGCTTAAAATAAATTAAAAAACACGCAAATAACAAATATTTTTCAGCAATTAAAGCAAAGTGTTGGTAAACAATCATCCTTTAAATCATTAAAAACATTTTTTTGCTATAATTAATTAGCCAGGAAAAATAGATATTTTTAAGCAGTGAATCAGTCTATTGGACTTTCCTGGCGGTTATTCCTCACCTGGTTCATTGCTTAAAAGTAGTGAGGAAGTATATGAGCCAGGATGATACTTTGTCTTACAAGAAGCTTTTTGCGTTGTCAAAAGAAGCTAAGTTAGATAATTTAACAAAAGAAGTTATTAAACAAATTGAAACGGAGTATAAAGATAATCACAAGAATGATTACGCTTCTTTCTTAAGTAAGTTTGATGTATTTCCATTAGAATGTCCTAGATGTAATAGCAAAGCTATTATGAAATATGGCCATACAAAGAATGGATCAAATCGATATAAATGTCGTGATTGTTCCAAAGTTTTTAATCGAGCAAATAAATCATTGCTGTTTTCAAGTAAAGTCAACATCAATGCATGGTATTCGTTTTTGGAAGGTATAGTGAGTGAAATATCAGTTAAAGCTGCAGCTAGAAAGGCAAAAATATCCTTGGTAACAGCGTCAACATGGATGAAAAGAATATTTATTGCAATAAAGGATTTTCAAGAGGAAATTGAATTAGATGGTGATGTTTATTTTGATGAAACATATTATTCAAAGGAAAGAAGCAAAGAACTAAAATACAATGGGCTTAAACTCAGAGGTATTTCAAGCAACCAATATTGCGTCTTAATCATCAAAAACAAAAGAAATGTAGTGTTGAAACATATTGGTATGGGTAAACAAAGCGGATCTAAAGTGGCTTATGTTCTATCAAAACATATAAAAAGCGGTTCAACAATTTACCATGATGGCGATAATTCACATCGTGAATTCATAACTGAAGATAACGTTGTTAACAAACAATATAAAGCTAAAAACAGGCTTGGATTATATAATTTGGAAACTGAGGAAATATTAAAACCCGTTAACGATGAATGTAAAAAACTAAATTTCTTCTTAGACAAACATAGAGGGTTTAAAAAGGAATTTGATTTACAAGATTATTTGAACCTTTATTCGTATATTTACAATCAGAAGTATAAAAGTCCAAATATATTTTTGATAACAAGAGGATTATTCTTTAGAATACTTTCCAAGAAAGAAAGATTTAAATAGATTATTTACCAACACTTTGCTTTAATTGCTGAAATATTTTTATATTTTCGTTATGAATTATTTACGTAAAGTGGTAAGATTTTTTAAGTGGACAAATTATGGAAGAAAGTGATGCTTTAAAAATCTTGTACCAATATAAAATGAGATTAGTGAATAATCCTCTTTTCATCGATTTAAAATATGAAGATGATTGTTTAAAACTAGTTGTCTCTCTTTTAGATAACAAAGAAGCAAATAAGTTTACTCTTTATATTGATAGTAAAGATGACACTTTGTATTTAAGTGACCATAAAGAAATCAGTATGTTCTTTGATGATTATAATGATGAAGTATCTAAATCTTTCTATCAATGTGTCGCTAAAAGAAGTGCATTAGATTTTAATGACTTTGAATTTTTCCACGAAATAAATTTAGATTCTATTGATCAGTATATTAATCATTTCAAAGAATGTATTGGTATCATTCTAGTAGAATCAAACTAAGTATTGATTTATTTATATAAATTAATTATCTTATTTAAGGCGACTTATTCTTAGGTTAGCGAATTCCCAACGCTTACCCAGGGTTAAGTTAAGTAAAAAAGAAGGGAGAAAGAACATGGCTATTTCAAAAGAAAAGAAAGCTGAACTCGTTAAGAAATTCGGTAAAGATGAAAAAGATACAGGTTCTGTTCAAGTACAAGTTGCTTTATTAACAGAACAAATCAAAGCATTAACTGAACACTTAAAGAAAAACCACAAAGATGCATCCGCTAAAAGAGGATTACAAGTTGCTGTTGGTCAAAGAAGAAGCTTACTTGATTATTTAATCAGAACTGATAGAGAAGCTTACTTCAAATTAATTCAAGCATTAGGCTTAAGAAAATAAACTCAAACTAAGTTAACTAAGCTACCGAAATTGGTAGCTTTTTTCATTGTAAAAATTTTTTTAAATTTTTATCCCTATATTTATAATACATATTTATTAGATTAGCACAGAGTACTAACTAATAAATATAGGGATACTATGTGTACATGAAAAATAATCATTGATTATTGTTTTAAATAAACCTTACTATATAGAGGCAATATGAAACGAAATAAACGCTCTAAAAAACACAATTTAAATTATGATCAACATATCATTGAAGCATTAAACATATTAAAGATGCCGATAATTGGTGTGGATGGTTTAGAATTCTCAATCAGAAAAGAAGCACGTGATGAAAGTGGCGTGGAACATATTGCAAGAAAATGTCATAGGCTTAAAGCAAGAGATATTGAAATTATTCCTTCGATCCTAAAGCATCCTAAATTTAAATGCCATGACCCTGATAATCATATTTATAAAAATTACTATGGTATTAGGTTAGGTGAAGATCAAAATTCATTCATCAAGATCGTTACTTCTCCTATTAAAACAAATAGAAGAAAAGAGGAAATTGTAACAATATATCCAACCAATTCGATAAAGGTTGAAAAAGGTAACTTAACTTTTACAGAATAGCAAACACTTATTTATCTTAAGATAAATAAAGGAATTTTAAAACTCGATATTAGTGTAGTTCTGTTAGATATATTTCTCCAATCTTTTATAAGTTATTGCTCTTT
>Ga0256407_10004166_pt1 | contig 24533 bp, 21 predicted proteins | sample RumenRJG_04DNA_FD_193489 | JGI IMG/M metagenome (GOLD analysis project Ga0256407, IMG submission 193489) | Bovine rumen microbial communities from Lethbridge, Alberta, Canada - RJG_04 | ecosystem: Host-associated > Mammals > Digestive system > Stomach > Rumen | place: Canada: Alberta... | reverse complement strand
ATAAATACATATCTTACTAGATTTGGAAAATCTATAAATAAAGAGTATAAAGTAATTTTTGGTGATGATGAACTCTGATGTAAAGTTTTACATCATTATAAACAAATTATTAGTGAAAATTACAAGGTTATATATTTTGATTAGATATAATACCTAGTAAAGGAGGTAACGCCATGGAAACAAGAAGCACTATAGCTGAACTGCTGGCTGACATCACTCTTACGAAGAAAAAGATCGAGAAGGGTATGGCTGGAATCAGCAGTGATTCTCTGATTGGGATCTATAAGGGGGCAACTCCCCAGATGCTAATCGATGGAAGCAATGCAGCGGACTTCGAGGCTAACGCCAGGAAGTCTTACGATCAGTCTCGTTCTTTAACTGAAAACCTGAGAAAAATGATTACCCTCAAAGGGATAATCAATAATAAGGTAACTGTAAAGATTGCTGGACAGGAGTACACGATCAGCCAGGCTCTTGGATTCCTGAGTAATGATGTAAAATCTTATTACGAAGAGCTTAAGAATCTGATGAACCGGGCTATTGTGAACTCTAAATCCAGAGTTTCCAGATACAATCAAGACGCTCTGGGTCAGGAGATGATCAACAATTATCTCAAAGTCTGCCTTGGGAGTCAGACCTTGATTGATGAAACCAGAAAAACCAACCCTGATGAAATTCAGGGTTACATCGACAAATACACTGAGAGGAACACCTCTCATGTATTTGATCCTCTTGGGATCGAGAAGGAATATGCCAAGTTGTGTGAATGGTATGATTCCTTCTATGGAACTGCAGAGAAGGCATTGGCGGTAGTTAATGCCCAGACCATGATCATCTATGATCTGGATGATGAGGTTCCTACGATCCACAAGATCATTTACGCTAAGTTCGATGAGGCGTAATCTGTGATACTTCGCTGCTTGGACGAAAAAAGCAAAAATGGTGACGTTTGCAATTTCTGACGATACAGAATAGAGATCTCTGCACAGTATGAGAAAAAGATAGCGAGCCAACGTGTACTGTTGGTATAAATTTGATTATATACTAATCAAATATTAATTGTTCTAACTGTTAATGGAACAATTGTTATCAAAACTCAATACTCAAATCTCAATCGTCAAAACTCAAACAATCATCACCGGTCTTCAAAATTTAAATTTCAAAAATCATTAGAAGATCAAAAATTAGCTGAATCCTAGGGAACAGGTTTTGAGTTTCACCACTCAGCGTTTCCCTCTAGGCTGTCCAAGTAGCGATAGTATATTATAATAAGCCCACAACATCAATCCAATAAACTAAAATGAAAGGAAACTTTTATTTAGTATGATAGCCACCGTTACCCGGCACTTGGATTGTATTGTGGGTTTATTTTTTTTTGATTATATTGGGGTCAAATCTGATATAATTATTCATATCACTATTATATTAAATATAGTGATATACCATCTATCATTTCCCTCCATTTCATTTATATACCCCAGTAGGTTGATTCCTACTGGGGTATATAAAATTTTGATTAGGTATTATATATATGAAAGGAGATAGTTGTGCTATTAAGTATAATTATTACTATTGGGCTTATTATGGCAATATTATTTGGAATACTTATTATTATTGTACTAGTAGTTTGTATTTTAAGTATAATATGTAAAATTATAGATATATTAAATCATTAAGAGGTGGATAAAAATACAAAATGAGAATACTATACTTTAGACTAAAAGGTTATGCTGGTATTTATCATGGAATGGGATTAAATGAAATTGTAATTCCGTTCTCTCAATTTCCACATAAAATTATTCTTATTCAAGGAACTAATGGATGTGGAAAATCTACTATATTAAATGCTTTATCGTTAGATATAGATGGATCTGAAGCATATAGAGCTGATGCTACATATGATCCATCTACAGGAATTCCTTCTATTATAGAATATCCTGCTGAAAAAGAGATACATTTACAAGAAGGACAAGATATATATAGAATCCTTATACAATCTAATGTAAAGAATGGGAAGAGAGTTACTACTAAAGCTTATATATCCCGTAATGGTATAGAGTTAAATGAAAACGGTAATGTATCTTCATATAAAGATATAAGAAATAATGTATTAGATATGGACCCAAACTATATTTCATTATCTATGATATCTTCTGAAAATAGAGGGTTAGTGGATAAGAATCCATCTGATAGAAAAAGATTCATGTCTAATATAGTAGATTCATTAGAGTTTTTTAATGAGGCATTTAAGACTTTATCAAAGAAAGCATATGCATATAAGACATCAATAAATTCTATCAAAAATAAGATATTAAATATTGGCGATCCAGATATATTGGTAAATTCTTATAATGCTGGAAGAAAGAGATTAAAAGAATTAGATACGAATAGGCAAGAATTAAATAAATCCCTTGCAGAATGTAAAGCTACTATTAAATTATTAGACCCTGATGGAAAAATACAAGATCTATACCAATCTATTCTGGGAGAATTAGGAACAATCAATACAGAAATAACCTCTTTAGAAAGAAAATTGGAGTCTTTATACGCATCAATCCCAGATTTATCTCAAAAGCATATATTTGAAATACAATCAGAAATTAATGACAGAATATCTGAATTGGATAGATCTATATCATCTAACTCTACTGAAGTAAGATTATTATTAGAAAAGAGAGATGATATTAGTAATAGAGTAAATGATGCTAGTATTAAATTAAATAATTTGGAATCTGTAACAATCAGATCAGATATAGAGCAAATAATATCAGATTCTAAATCTAGATTATCTACAATAGAAACTCTATTGAAATCCAAAGATATTAATATGGATGAATTTCCATCCAAAGATATGATATCTACACTAAGAAGAGTTGTATTAGATATATCTAAGAGAATAGAATCTATTAGAGAATATAATGAATCTGATATTATAGCAGCTTTTGATATGGTAATTAATTGTGGAGATCCAGTAGCATCAGAAGATAATTTAAATGAAGCAATTAATAGAAATACATTACGTATAGTTGATGTAAAGAATAAGATATATGAATATGAATCTATATTGGGAAAAATATCTGTATTGGATAATAGACCAAAAGGATGTAAAATAGATTCATGCTATTTTATTAAAGAAGCATTAAGTTATAATAAAGAAGAAACAGAATCTCTATTAGAAAATCAACATAATCTCTTAGCAGAATATGAAAAAGAGATAAGAGAATGGAAACAAATGTTAACTGATCTAGATCCAATAAGAGAATTGTATGGATTAATAGAGTCTTTATTATCTTATATGCAATCCAATAAAGATTTCATTGATTTATTTAAAGAGATTAGATTTAATCCATTTAATCTAGAAGAAGTAGCACGTATTGTTATAGATAGAATAGATATAAATATTGGATTTATAGATGATATGTTAGCAATAGCAGATATGATAAAAGAATATAATAGTATTCAATTATCATTATTGAGATATGAATCAGAATTATCTAAATTCAATAATAATAAAGCATTACGAGATGAATTATCTAATACAATAGAATCTGGTAATAAAGAATTATCTGAATTAGATTCTAATGTAAAAGAATTAAATCAAAAGATAGTATTTGATAATGGTGTTAAGGCATCATTATCAAATGACCTATTAGTTGTTGAAGAAATAATTACCACAGAAGACAGATTGAATTCTGTTAGGCAAGCAAAGAAAGAGTTATCTGATAGATTCCAGAAAGTTAAAGATTCTATAAAAGAAGTACAATCAAAAGTTGATCAAGGAAATAAAATAGACCAACAACTAATATTACTTGAACAAGAATATGAGCCATTGAAGAATTCTGTCGATACCAATAAATACTATCTTGGTAAGTTAGAGTCATATAGGGAAGACTTATTAAAATATGGAGATTTATATGATAAAACAGAATTTATCAAGAAAGCTTGTTCTCCAACTAGCGGGATTCAGTCTATTTATATAAGTATTTATATGAGTAAGACTATACAATCTGCAAATGCATTATTAAGATATTTATTTAATGGAACAATATCTCTATTACAGCCAGAAATAAATCAGGATGAGTTTAGAATTCCATTTACAAATGAATATGGCTCAGAGATTCCAGATGTAAGTTTAGGTTCAACATCTCAAAAATGTATGATAGCATTATGTTTGGGAATCTCTTTATTATCTCAAGGATCTGAAAAATTTAATATTATTAGATTGGATGAGATAGATGGTGGATTAGATACTAATAATAGAATGCAATTTATACAAGTATTAATGTCTGTTATAGATTTAATCCACGCAGAACAGTGTATCATGATATCCCATAATATAGAATCAGAGACTTATGGGGCAGATATCATTCATGTATCTAATACTGGACTATCATTTGGTACAGTATAATTATATTTAATATGGAGGGAAACACAATGGGAGATGTAATTAAAATTGGAAAGAAATCAGAAGCAGACACGGCCAATATGGTTAAACAGTTTTTCAAAGATTCATCTGTAATGGCAGCCGAGGATAAAGATCGTGCAATAGATTATATATACAATGATTTCGTTGCACGAGCTACAGGAGATACAGAAAATACATCTCCTGTCCTCACTAAGGTATATAATGAAATGCATAAAAAAGATAATGAACAGAGAGAAAAATTTATGGAAAAATCTAAGAAGGCAGAAGAATTATATACTCCTAAACTTAGAGATGATATAATAATAGCATTGATTGACTGTATAGAGTATAATGCTACTTGTATCCCTAATTCAAATCCATTCCAAAAAGGAGCGTATGATATAAGAATAACAGCTGTAGATACAGATAAATTTGCAGATAAAGCTGGCAAGATCTTCTTAGATGCCTATCCTAATGAGGATAAAAAGATTATTGAACTTCTTGTAGCATATGCATTGAGAGAAGCACAGAAAGTTGATTTAAAATTATATAATCTATTGAGCGAAAATGATAAATTTATGGAAGCATATAATAAATATGTAAATACACCTCGTGATAATAATACTATGAAAGAGTTTACATTTATGATTAAAACTTCTAGAGAAATTATTGAGTTATGTAAAAGTATAGTAGACGAAGGAAAAATGAGATTATATGCATCTGTATTATAAACATAATAAATTCTCATAGACATAAAGCTTTTACATCTAAAAATACTGGACTGATTTACTCAGTCCAGTATAATATATTATTTTATTATAGGAGGGAAATATAATGGAAAACATGAATTCTGAAGAAAAAATGAATAAGGTTATCTTAGCTACTAGGTATATCACAGGTGACAAAACTCTTACAGAGGAAGAATTGAATATTGCAATTAAAGTTGTGGCAGAAGATGCTATTAGTAGAGTTTCTAAAGATTATGAACATTTAAATCATGATCTAGATGAGGCATATCAAACAGCTTGTTACACAATATCCAAAAGAAATCTTGATGAAATGCATGAAAGATACTCTCGAATTACTGCAATGATTACAGATGAAGATAAAGTTGATATGAAAAATATTATTAAGAAAAATATTAAATATACAATTGCTGTATTACCTGATCCAAAAGAAACATATGGATTTTCATATAGTATTTTTCCAGTAGTTCGTGATGGATATGATAGAGACGCTATTAAGCATTTCAAAAATAAATATGGAGATAAACTTAATGATCAAGAAATAAATATTATAGCGTTTTATGGACATATATATATTAAGAAATTGGAAAAATATGTTCCTAAATCACTTAATGCAGATAGCGATTTTTGTAGTGATCTTAATTGGATAAAAATGTATGCACCAAACAGAGATAACGATGATCTTGTAATATTTAGCTATATTATGGACGCAAGTTCCAAAGTTGCAGCTCTGTGTGAGCAGTATTTATCTAAAGAAAAAATTGCTGAAAGATTGGATAAATATAACGATTGTTATCCAATAGGCTAATAGCCTATAAATATAAAGATATCCCATATGCCAATAGCCTATGGGATTTATTTTTTTTAATATTTTTCCATTGTAGAGTCTTTTCCTATATCTATAACTGGCATAGTAACTCTTAGATTAGTACTCTTTGCCATCATGGTATTAGGATTGATAGTAAATTCTTCAACAAACATCTTGTTTCTAATAGGCATATTAGGAACTCTTTGACCAGTAGATCTATCTATCCAATCAAAATACATATCCATTCCACCTCTACTGTAATCTCTAATTAGTACTTCTTGAATATTAGGATTACCTTCATTAATCATCATATTTTGCTCTGGAGTTAGATTACTCATATAAGAATTAAATCCAGCTTCTCTTTCTTGTGGTGATGCAGTATCTGCTCTAATAATTCCATTAAATCCTGGATCTGTTGGTATTCCTCCCATATTAGCGGTTAAGTCAAATGTGGTTGGAACCTGATATATTCTATTATTTGGAAGAGCTCCAACTGGTGTATGAATATATGCATTATACATATCCATAATTGCTTTATCGTCATCCATAGCATTTGCCTGTTTGTAATCTTTATACCTTCTATATTCGGCTTCATTAACTGCTTTAATAGAATTATTGATTTCTTTGATAGCATTAATTTTGGTAGACAACATTCCAGATAATGATCCAGATAAATTAGAGTAATACATATATTTACCCTTCATAGATGATCCTCTAATCTTATCCATCTCCATCTTTACCTCAGATGCAACTTGATCTAATTGAGCTATAGTTTGTCTGAGCATATATGTGGTATCCTGATATGTATCAGAATACTGTATAGTCTCAACTTCTATTGATGGATTTTCTGAAGTTGGTTTACCATCCTCCGTACTCACTTCTGTAGATTCTTTCTTTTTTCTCTTTTTAGTAGATTTTTCTGGTAGTGATGTATTAATCACATCTTCAACAACAATAGGTTTGGTTTGAACAACTGGTAGTTTTCCGAATGGAATTCCTGTTGACGTATTTATTACTGGTTCTTGCACAGGTGGTTGTGAATAATATTGTTGTGGTTGATAGTATTGTTGTGGTGGATTATAATATCCGGTGGTATTTGTTGGAACCATATTTCCAAATGAATCTACTACATATTGAGCTGGTGGTTGTGGTAATTGTGGTAGCATCATAATTACAGTTACCTCCTATATAATTAATTTTATGTCGAATAGGTTAAAAATCATTTTAATCATGTATTATATATAAAAGAATACTTCTTCTAAAACAGCAAAGTAATAATAGAAGTGAGGAAAATTATATGGTTAAATGTACTATAGAAGGATATCCTAAAGGAAGCGATATTACTATATTAAATACTTCATATATAAGAGAGAAAAAAGATGATGATGATGGATCTTCAGCATATGTCGATTATTTGTTTATTTTGTTTAAGGATAATAAAACAGGTGAAAAACATTATTGCATAAAGAATAGCCCATCTTATACATATTATATGGTTAAAAATGGTGGTAAACTCAAGCATCATTTTATGTTTATCGAAGAAGATGAATTGGAACCATATACATGTCCATATTCAAAATTATTATATGATATAGCAACCAAAAATAATTTTAAAGAATGGTTTTATAATAACATCAGAATGAATAATTTTGCTGGAAATAGACAATTACACACTCTGAATCATGTATTTTATTCTGATATAGATATAGAAGATTATTATAGAGCATTATTTGCAGAAAGATATACTAATGAACCGTGTAAATTAAATAAAGCATATTTAGATATAGAAGTAGATGGACGAAATAGAATGGGAGAATTTCCAGAATCTGGAGAATGTCCAATCAATGCAATATCGTTTTTAAATGATGAGAATAATACATCTTATCAGTTTATACTTGAAGATAAAACTGCTCCAAATTATAATATGATACAAGAGTATAAAAAATATATTAATTCTCAAAATGGAATAAATGAATTGAAACAATTTATCACAAATACTGTAGGCGGATATAAGAAAGCAAATAAATATGAAATAGATAAGTTACAATATAAGTTCTTATTCTATGAAGATGAAGCTGCAATGATATATGATTTATTCCAATTAATGAGAGAATTATCTCCAGATATTTTATTAATATGGAATATGGCATTTGACTTATCTTATATCAGAGATAGAATTGATAAATTAGGATATAATCCATTAGACTTTATTTGTGACGATAGTATTCCAGTTAAGTTCTTTAGATTCTATGTAGATGAGAGAAATAAAAATGAATTTGCAGAACGTGGTGATTTTGTTTCTGTATCCTCTTATACTGTTTGGTTAGACCAAATGATTCAATTTGCATCTAGAAGAAAAGGAAGAGGACAGTATGTATCATTTAAACTGGATGATATAGGTAAAGAAATAGCTGGTGTTAGAAAATTAGATTATTCTAATATAACAACCGATATTATGCAATTACCATATTTAAATTTTAAAATATTCTCTTGGTACAATGTAATGGATACAATTGTACAAAAATGTATAGAAGCTAAAACCCAAGATGTAGAATATGTAACAACTAAATCTCTAATTAATAATACGAGATTATCTAAGGCCCATAGACAGTCTGTATATTTGGCAAATAGATTTAGAAAAGAGTTTAAACAAAAAGGATTTATAATGGGTAATAATGTGAATATATGGAATGAGAAGCCAACAGAGAAATATCCTGGTGCAATGGTTGGTGATCCAACCCATAATTCTGGAGAGCCAATGATAAAATTACCCACAGGTCAATCAATATTTGTTGCAGACAATGTGATAGATTATGATTACAAGAGTCTGTATCCATCTATAACAATAGAAAATAACATGGCTCCAAATACTCAACGTGGGAAGTTATATATTGATGAGCAAGTACATGATAAAGAACATTGGGATATGTACACATCTGATGAAGAGACGGCTAAATATAGTAGAGCTGGAGAGATGTTAGAAAATATGATGTCTGGAAACCATATAGAATTCTGTCATAGATGGTTGCATCTTGGAAATATTAAAGAAGTATTGGATGATATGATAGAACTATATAGTGCCATTTCTATTAAACCTAATGTTGGTGTAAAAATATTACCGTTTAAAAATGTACATGGTATTGAACCAATGATAGAATATGATGGAATGATAAAAGGAGTTACCTTCGATACAGAGTATTCAGACAAAGATAAATTATTATCTGAAGTCAGAAAGAAGGCATTTATATGATGACTAATATGGTAGATATTTATAATTATATATATCCTATTGTGTCATCATCTGGATTTATAAAATCTAACGGATATATGATAGTTCAATATGACGTATTGATTATGATATCAGAAGATAATTCTGTAATGAGTATAGTAAAAATAAATCCAGTAAATATATTATATATTGGAAATATACATTCGTTTATAGCATGCAAATCTAATGATATAAATAACTGGTTGATTAATACATATTTCCAAGGAAATGCCTTAAAGTATTATTCTATTATTGATATTTATAATAGATATAATAATATATCTTTACCAATAGTATATTGTGAAGATGATATGACAAATATACCTGGTTTTGACAGAGTTATAAAATTAAATAATCCTGATTGGTTAACAATATCTAATAAAATAAAACTTTCGGTATGTAAAGCTATAACTCCTGTAAATAAAGGAGATAAAGTTGGTGTTATAATATACGATAATAATGATAGTTATATAGTACAATATAATTTATATAAAAAGAAGTTAAATAATACAATATATACATATATGAGAATATTAAAAATTTAATATTCTTAATTAGATATTATATACATGAAATATATTGGATGGCCCTGAGAGCAATCGAGGTGAGCGATCATGGGAAAATTCTCCCTGGGTTAGAGTACACGACCCGGAGATATTGGCTACGGTCAAACAGGTGTACTACCTTCCCATGCATCCAATATATTTTTTATTTAATCATAAGCTTCATTATATCAAGCGGATTATTTTTATTCATAGTTCTGGTTATATATCACAAGTAGAATTTAATTCAGAAGTGGTATTATATATCACACAATTCGTCAAAAATAAATAGCGGATTATAAACCCGCTATTTATTTTTTTTTGTGATTATTATACCGCGAAAACATAGATGTAATCGAGAATGGCTAAATATAAAGGAGGTTTAAAATGCCTGATAACAATACTAAGCCTACTAAAACAAATAGAAGATTAAATAGTTTATTAGATCTTTTAGGAACTCAAACCCAAGACCTTTTTAAAACAACATATCATTCTACTGATGTAAATAAGCAAATGTTTAATAAGATATCTGGTGACTTGAATACCAGTATTCAAAATGCTATATCATCAGATGATAATTTCGCAGATTTATCTAATGTAAGCCAATTATATGAAAAGATAATTAAAAAGAGTGGTGGAATAGGTACAGCTAATACTTTTGATAAAGAGGGTAAAGATGGAGATTCAATGATTGAGTTATTCTCTAATCAAGATCTATTAGCTAACTTAATGAATACATATGCTTCTACTAAATGGATTAAAATTTTAGATGAAGAAATAGATATGTGCTGTAAATATATGCCAAAGCTACAGATAGCATTAAACATTAAAAAAGATAATGTGCTTTGTGCAGATAGTTTTTCGCAATCATTTATTACGCCTGTGCCATTAATTAAATTATCAGATGACCAAAATGGTACATTTTCAAAGAATTCGGAATATATAGAGAAAATGTATCAGTTTGAATCTAATGTAGAGCGTTGGTATATGAGTACATCCAAATATGGAGAAACTTTTGTATATTGTGTTCCATATGAAAAAGCTTTAAGAGAATTATTAAAACGAAAGAAATCAACACAATATTCAATGAAAGAATCCTACATCTTAGAAAATGGTAGATTTGGAGAGTATTTTAAGCCACCTATAAACTCTTCAATTAAAGTCGATCCAAATGGAAATGGTTCTATTAAATTAAAATTAGATAGAACTGGATTGATTGGTTCTGTATTAGAGAATGTAAATTATGCTAGAGAGAAATTAAAGAATAGTATGTTTTGTCAATCTCTATATGAAGATGTATTACATGAAGCTAATGGAAAAGAAAAAGAATATAAATTAGATAAGACTATTGATGATGTATTATCATATGATGATAGCACACCAGATGGATTAATAGATCCAAATAAAAAAGAAAAAGATGTTGCTAATAAAAAACTTAATGTTCCTGGATGTGTTGTTAGAACATTAGATAGAGGTAGTGTAATTCCATTATATATTGAAGATATATGTCTTGGATATTATTACATTACATTGCATTTAGATGATCTTGTTGATGTAAATACTGCATCTGTATCTAATGGATATAACTCTATAACATCTATGTTCAATAATAGAACAACTGTTACAGGAACTACAATGAGTAATGAGACAGTATCAGACGCAGATGAAGTATTAAAATATGTATCTGCAATGATATCTAAAAATATTGATGCTAATTTCATTAATTCGAATCAAGATCTTCGTAAAGAAATTTATATGATGCTGAAATATAATGATAGGTTTAATAGAACCACCAATTCTATAGATATGAATGTTACATTTATCCCACCAGAGGATATAGTACATATTAAATTTAATGAAGATCCCATCACTCATAGAGGTAGATCTGATTTATGGGATGGATTAATTGCTGCTAAGATGTGGATTATGTTGAATACAACCACTGTATTAGGAAATGCAATTAGATCTCAAGATCATAGAGTATATTATGTAAAGACTATGGTAGAAACCAATGTTGCAAAGACTCTTCTTAATGTTGTATCCCAAATTAAGAAAGGCAACTTTGGTATGAGGCAAATGGAATCTATCAATAATATATTAAATATTGTTGGTAAATTTAATGACTTTGTCATTCCTGTTGGCCCATCTGGTGATCAACCAGTGACTTTTGATATTATGCAAGGTCAGAGTTTTGAAATGCCTACTGATCTTATGAATCAATTAGAAGAATCTGCCATATCATCTACTGGTGTTCCATTAGAAATAGTTAATTCATCTTTAAATATGGATTTTGCTATTAGATATACTATGACTAATGGTAGATTATTACGTGATATTATTGCAAGGCAAGCATTATATTCTAAACCATTATCTATATTATATACTAAGATTTATAATTGTGAATTTAATGACCATATGGATATTAAAATTAAGCTTCCAATGCCATCATTCTTATTAACAACTCAAGGATCACAGTTGATTCAAAATACTACTCAATATATAGATGCTATAACTGAAGCAATCTTTGGAAATACAAAAGATGATAATTATAAAGCTATGTTTAAAAAGAAGATGCTCTATAATTATTTACCTGGATATATTGAGCCAGATATGATTGATGAGATTATTAAAGAGGTTGAAGTTGGATTATCTATAGATAAATCTAAAGCTGTATTAACTGGAGAAGAACAATAAATAAACAGGGGTGGGCTTTATAGCCCACCCCTTATTATGGTTTTATTTACTTAGCCTTAGCAAGGGAATACTTATCTTTTGCAGTACCCATATATTTTCCATCACTGGCAACGGCTTTCTTAACAGAATCAATAGATCTAGCTTCTACTAAATTTCCCTTTTCATCTGCACCACTCTGTACGTTACGTCTAATAGTATCCCAATCGTAGTCGTTGGAATTAAGAATAAGACGCTCTGAGCGAGGAGTGTCAGAAGCAAGCTGATATTCAAGTAGAGCTGCAGCAAGCTGATCTACCTTATTACCCATAATCGGGAAGCAGTTAAAGCTAATATTGATTTCTGGGAAAGTAATATCGCCACGAGTAGAGTTATACACAGTACCCATAGGAACACTAGTTGGCTGGGCATTAGCAAGCAGATATGCTTTTTCAAGCTTTCTACAGGTATTATCTGTCACATAGTATAAAAATGTAAACACCTCATAATCTGCACCAGGATCAGTTACCTCTCCTGCCTCAATAAGACCATGATAAGTCTTAGCCTGAGAATAAGGATCTTTGATACCAGTCATGTAAGTCTGAAGATATTTGGTAATAGGAGCACCAGATCTCTCGTAGAATGACATAGAAACCTGAATAGATGTATCCATATTAACCTTGTTAATCAGCTGAAGTTCGTTAATACCATTAGTAATAGTACCAGCATCTGCAGTGATATCAGGAATACCATCAAGACCTCTAAATTCACCTTCAAGGAAATGAACGAACGCGTCTTGATAATTCTTTATCTCGGTATAGTGATTTCCAAGAATCTTCATAAATTCAGGAACTGCACATACAACAAGGAAAGAATATGATGTTTCAAACATATCAAACTGACGAAGATTACTAAAATCTGTAACACCCTTCATCAGCGTATACTGTGCAGCACTTCTTGGTGCTTTAACATAACTAAACATTGGAACTGTATTTGTATTTCCAGAACCAGAAACCGGTAGCTCGGCCATATATACTATTCTCCTTTCATTATACTGTAATCAAAATTACTCAATTGTAATAACATTTGATTCATAGTCAGCTGCGCTATCATTAGGAGTACCATCAATAGCATATACATCAAAGATTTCACTCTGTTCCCACATCTTATAATAGCATTCAATAGATGCGTGGAATATATGAGCCTGAACTTCAGCAGGATCAGCAGTATAAATCATCTGAATGCTCTGGAAATACTTACTAAATCTATTAAGAACATTATCATCAACAAGGTGCTTAATATTAGTAAAATCATTTCCTTCAATAAGCTGGAATCTAATTCTTGGCATATAAGTACGAATAGCCTTTACAGCAACCTGGGTTACAATAAGGTTGTTTGCATAGCTAAGAGGTCCAAGAGACTTCCATGAAGTATACAGTGATTCAACCTCAAGAACGCCAGGATTGGTGTAATTAACAAAGTTAACCTGAAGCTGATCCATAAGGGTCTTTTCATCAACACCCTCATTAAAAATACTTGTCTTTGGATAAATCTTTGGAGCAAATCTAAGAGTTCCCTCTACAGCTCCATCAATTGTAAATCCATTAAATTGCCCAGCAAGTGGACAAGCAAGGCTATTTGCATAATATGGAACAAGCTTTGGAGCAATACTATATACACAAGTAACCGGAATTTGCTTCTTAGAATATGGATCAATTATATCGTATACTGAACAATAATCTCCAGCAAACGGGGTTTCTGTCCATACGTATCCACCATCACTATCCTGCTCTGTAACTTTATTAACAACATCGGTATATGAGTTAATATTAAGTCCAAGATCTCTAAAGTAGAAGAAATCCTTTCTCCACTTAGCAAGAGTTTCAATTTCTCTCTTAACAGCATCTGGATAGTTAGCATCACAGCAGAAATCAATCTTATAAACATCAAGATCGAAAATAGAAGTGGTAACACCACCACCAAAGAACTTTACCGCTCCGTTTGTCCAAGCTTCGATAGGAGTATTTGCTCCTGGGAATGGAGCATCTCCAAATGAGCCATTAGATCCAGAAGTAAGACCAATGCCATAATTGTTATTAAGAGAAATCTTGGTCATTCTGGTAGTTTCATCTGTAGCTGCATCATTGCTGATATCTACAGTGATCTCATCCATCTTTTTACCAGCACTGGTATATCCAAACAGAGGATCGTTGGCATACAGATAAGTAGTAGTAAGACCAGATACATCTGCAAGTCTTTCTATAAACAGTTTAATTCCATCATCAAAACTCATAGTCCTAAACTGTACAGTTGACTTTTCAATAAGGTTAAGAGCCTGAGTTGTTCCTCTATCAAAGGCCATTTTAGCATCAGGATTAACTGAGAACGGAGTGGTTTCTGCAGTAGCTCCATCTTCAATATCATAGAGATAATATACACAGAACGGCAGAGATCTGGAAAGAAGATAGTTAGGAACAATCTTGAATTTCTTATTAGAAACACCACGACCGTTATCGGTAATTACCATAAGTGGGATAGGATACTGACTAAGGTCTGTAGTAGTATCATCCGGGGTTGGGGTTGGAGTAGGTTCATCTGGATCAACAGTTGGATCATCTGGGGTTGTAGGAGTATCAGGATCAGTTGATGGATTATCAGGATCTGCTGATGGATCATCAGGGTCCCCTCCTGGTTCTACACCACTTGCAGCATTCTTATATGCAAGAATAAGATCATTAGCTGCTGCAACCACTTCAGCAAAACTCTTTGCACCTTCAACAGTCTGAATATTGTATTCAATTGTTGCAGCCGTTCCACCGGATTCACCACTAATCTTAGCAGTAACAATAGCATTACCAAGCGTTGCATCCTCAGCAACAATACGGCAACCAAGGAAAAGACCACCAGAATTAACAATATTGTGAGCCTGAAGAAGAGGCTGACCATATCTAAAGAAATCGGCAGTTTTACCATACATCGCTTTGAAATTATCAGCGTTCATGAGAGTCATTTCTTCAGTTCCCTTATCAGAGGAGAAGCATCCAAGGAAAACAGGAAGTTGTGACTCATCTTGACGCACTGTAGTGGTTTTAGTAATCTCATAATGATTTACTTTCATTCCAGCATACATACGATTTTTATCCTCCTTTATATTGGATATTATTTTCACTTTTTATTATATGACCACAATCATTAGAAAAGGGCAAATAATATTTATAGTAATGTTTGATATTGAGATTACATCATCATTACTTGTTCTAACGGTGATTCAGTGTGTTTACGTTTACCTTTTTCTATTTCATCTGATAATAATACAGACGACATTACAGCTTCGTCAAAATTCTCTGATGATATAGCGGCAAATGGTGATATATATTTAGGTACTTCATTAATAGGAATTGGAATATATGCGTTCATATTTTCATTAATAGCTTTTGATAATCTAAATATATTACTTATATCATCTGGATCTCTACAAATTTTAGAATATATTACACCCATAACTTGAGAATGAATAGCAAATGATCCACCATTCAGTTCCATTGATTCGTATATATAATTGTATAAATCATCATATCTTATTGTAGTTGGTATCTTACCTGTCTTAATATGTAATTGTAATAAATCATTCACATTGTCCATATCTTTAGGAGTATATACATTAGTAATCAACTGATCCCCAGGATTAAATGTAAGTACTCTAAACATATGCTGTTTTCCTTTAGATCCTTCTTCGTCTATATTATGTAGTTTATCGTCATCTTTACCAACAAATATATCTGAATCTAATTTCTTTTCTATTAATGATGGTTTGCATAAAAATATTGATGGATATACAAATGTTCTTAATGTACCAAGCACACCTGTTTTTGATATAATTCTATATGTAAACGATCCAAGTAATTTAATATAAGATCCTTGTACAGTAGCACTTTTACCTTCAAAGTAAGTTTCTGGGATATAATATTGAAGTATACCATCACCTTTAAATATAATAGCGTTTCCATCTCTTTTAGTAAAACTAGGAATCTCTTTATATTTAAATTCATCTGCTGCCATAAAATCACCTCTCTGAATAACCAATTACTGTATAGTTTTTCATAGAAAAAATAAAATAAATTTTGAAAAAATAAGAGATAGGGATATATCCCTATCTCTTATAAATTAATTACATATCATGTACCAAGACTCTTACATTAAATGTAAGAGTACCAGTTGGCTTACTATCTGCTGTTAATGTAATAGTATTATTAGCAGTACTAGCAGAAGCCAAATCTATAGAATTATCGAATAACGCATCTATTGTAGCATCATTAGCTGGATCTAGAACGATATCATAATTATCTGTATCTAATATATTGGTTGTTATGGATTTTACACATGTCCACCCATTTGTATCATCACCGGTCCAGTTTCCAGTTGTGATTGTAATAGTTTCATCATATCCCTTTGTACAGCATGTTACAGATTTATCTATACTAATAAGATGATAATATGTATTATATACAAATAATGCTACATCACCAGATTTAATTACACCATCTGCAATAGGTGCCCCTTTATAATATATTGCTTTAGCGCCTTTATTATTAATATTTAAAGTAGCATTTGCATCTACATCATAACTAAATTTAACAGCGACAAATCCGTTTATTGTTGCTGCATAAGATGAAAGAGTTACAAGTTTTGCTGGTGTACCATATGCAGTTGGGCATGTGCCATATCCAGTACCAAGAGAAGCATTACTATATGTTGTGGTTGTATCTACATGTCCAACCCATAACCAGTTGGTTCCATCATATATAAAATGGCATACCATTCCTGCGCCTAAATTTCCTGTTGCAGCCATATTGGTAGTACCATATCTTTTAATAGCCTTCTCACCTGTAGAAGATACATTTAATTTGAGATTTCCTGTAGCAGCAGTATTTGCAATTGTAAATTTAACAAATACATCAAGTCCTTCTGACAGCTGTGTAACTCCAGGTATAGATACTTCTTTAATAGCTGTAGCAGCTGCTGTTGTACATACACCATATCTTATCAAAGATACAGCTGTTCCAGTATCACCGTCTCCATATGTTGGAGTAATAGCATTATTAGCTGCTGTAATAGAAGCAACATATTTCTCTTTTAATAGAGTATGATAATCAGATAGTCTATCTAGACTAATAAATTTCTTCGCCATTATATAATTACCTCCATGAGATTATTAGTTAAGTAAACATACCTGATATATCGCTGTCTAATGCTTCGTTAGTATAATCTGCAACTACCTCATGTTTATGATTATTGCTATCCCAAATAGAAATGGTCTTATCTGCCTTATTAGCATATAATACACCCTCTTCACCATTCTCCGGAGCAGTATCATTAATTATCACTCTAGCAGAATCAAATGGAGATAATACAACTTTCCACCCATGAAGAACAGAATATACCCATAAATTTTGAGTTTCTGCCACAAAATAAATCGATTCTTGAGTTGGATTATTTAAAGCAACTCTCTGTGACTCGGTATCTAGGATAACAAATTGGTTATAGAAGGTTCTGATACCATTAGAATCTAATGCGATTTGCTTTTTGTCTTTGATAAAAAGAATCCTACGATCAGCTATTTCTAAGCCGTCAACATTAGAACTCCAACACTGCACTACAGAGAGTGAGGATTTATCAATAGCCATATTACCACTCCTTATCTTCAAATATATTTTCACGAATATATATACTATATATATGATTACTCAAATGTTTTCAATATATTAACATGTATAAATACCCCACTCTTCGAAGAGTGGGGTATTTATTATTTTGCTTTAAAAGTTCCAATTACTCCATATATATTTACACCTTCTCTTATATTTTCCGGTATTAAATTTGGTTCTGGAGCAAATACCCAGTTAGCACCTTGTATATATGCGTTATTTGGAGCTGGAACTATTAATCCTCTTCCTCTATTAAGACCAGATGTATCATCCCATATTTTAGCAATACCAGAATTATATCCTGCATAAGGTGATACTCTATCACCTTGATCTGCATTCGGTTTCCATATTGATATTGATTGTGATATAGATACTTTTGAATAATATCCTTCTGGTAATGTAATAGTTCCATTAAAATTTAGGGTATTTATTTTGGAACCGTAATTAACCATTTCTCCAGGAAAATTAGATCTTGAACTATTAGATGCTGTATATTTAGTACCAGTATTATTGGCCCCAGATGATTGTAATACTTGTTTTGGACCAGCTGTTCCCTTTCCTGTATATGTTCCTACAGTATCTCCTACAGTAACACCATAAGCAGTAGCACCTTGTTCTATCTTTAACGTACCAGATTGTGGCTCATCTGATCCTGATCCATAAAATATATATCCATTTCCTTTTCCAAATGGTGATATATCAAGCACCTTATCTTTAGTAGCAGTAAGTTCATCTAGATCTACCCCGCCTGTACCACCACCCAATGAAATTAATGCTTTGGCCATAGGTTTTTCTCCTTTATCTTATTTCATATACTCTATGTGCAATAGGATTATCTTCAGGAGTTGGGTAGTCCCATGATTTTACATATTCAAAAGTAGAACCGTTTCCAGTACATTTCATGTATCCATAAAATGTTTTCATTCTACTATATGGGGCCAGTGTATATGCAACAATTTCGTCATCATAATTAATAATAATATCAAACCTGCTGGATAGAAAATAACTTTCATTTTTTATCATATTTACTCTATACACTTTTCCTACTGTTTTTCTAGCAAGAGTAGATTGATTAAAATCTATTGATAGATCATATCTACGCCCACCCCAGGTAGTTCTTACTGTTCCTACTATTTTTATATAAGAATATATTTTATTTGTAGTAATATCAATATATAATTGATCTAATTTTTCCATTGAGTTATATCCATTGCACGCATAGAAATCTACAGAACTATATATACCCATTTTAGCACCAGAATATGTGGTTGGGTTTCTATATACATATGTATAGAATTCTACAACTCTATATAATTTTCCTTTTTTTGATGGAATAAATCTTTTGTCTAGAACTATTTCTTTGCTTTTTGATGTTGTATAGCTTTCTAAAAAATATTCGTTTCCTCGTTTATATATTACAAATGGGTCAAGTTTTCCATTATATCCTTCAAACCATGGACAATGCCCTGTTTTTCCAGCTGGATCTCCATATACTGTGTCTCTTCCGTATATATCATAATAGATTGCATTGTTTTCTACACCTATTGGATCTGTATACGTATAGTCGTATGTTCGTATATTATTGATAGTTTTTGATGATCCTCTAGTAGCCTTATCGTATGGTACTAATGTACCAAGATCAACAGAACACTTTTCTCCTGGAATCAATTTTATTCCAGTAACAATTAATTTTGCTTTAAACGGAGTATTTACCTTTTCTCCATCATTTGCACCATAGAAATGAAGCTGTAAATAATATTTACTTTTTCCACTTCTATCTATTGTGATACCTGGGATATTACATTGACTGCTCCCAACATTCAAATATCCTGGACAATTTAAACACGTTGTCCCGTTTTCTGAATGACGGTCATCCCATTTTGTGTTTGCTTCTCCTAAATACATGCGTTCTGATTTATATTCTGTCCTAGTACGTCCCATTTCTTCATCATAATATTCTCTTGAAATTCCGACGTAACATACCATATTATAATTATATTTAGAATATGATGCTGCAAGGCCTGCATTACAATGATTCCATACAAGATAATAATTTATTTTGATTTGTGCATATTTGGTTATGTCTATTGGATCTTTTAAATTCACAAATGTGTCCCATTCCTGTACATAATGTCTACTTCTATGATCCATATAGGCATAGAATCCAGGCCTTCTAGCTGTTTGGTATATATCTCTATATCTTAATCCTGTATAGTCTGCCATTGGATAATATGGCTTATCTTTGCCTACTTGAGTAAAATATCTGAATGTAAATTGATCTTGATTATATAATCCATTTGGTCCACTACATTTATAAAAATTAAATGAATTATCTAGCATATATCCTTGTAAACTTTTTCCTATTAATGGGTCGTGTAAAACAGAATCCCCTGGATAAAAACAATCTATTCTTGCTTGACCTCTTTTTACTCCAGAAGATGCTGGGACGTCTAAAAATATTTTAAATCCCGGCTGTTCTAGAAATTTATCAAATATCATTCCGTTTACATCTCTCCATCTACCATACTCGTCTAAATAACCATATTCATATACATATCCTTCTCCACCATATCCGTTATATGTATATACTATATCTGGAGAACTATAATCGTTATAGTCAGTATATAACTCCCATCTATCATATCTCCCATTTGTTACAGTAGATCCTGGAACAGTATTTCCATAATTGATATACTCATTATGTTCGGCTTCCCATGTTGTGTTCCCATTTGGATAAGATTCATACATCTCTAAGCATTTAAATTTTGCACCATTTACTGCATCGTTCATCCATGTTCCTGCATCATATAATAATACATCACTATCTGGGAATGGAGATTTTGCTGTGCCTTCTATACCAAATATACTAATACCAGATCTAATATTTTCTGGTTTTATATTTGGCATTGCTAAAAATACCCAGTTTGCACCCATCAATCTAGCGTTATTTTGTATTCTTACAGCTATTCCTCTTCCTCTTGTCTGATCATTTATGACTACACCATTATTTGCTCCGCCATATGCGGTGATAACACCAGCACTATTCGATGGAGCTTGCCATATACTAAGATTCTGAGTAACTTTAATACTACTATAATACCCAGTATCTAATGTTTTACTATAATTTATGGTAACATTTGTATCATTTAATAATCCTTTGTTTGGTAATGTTCCAGCAAAATTAGATGTATCTTTATTAGAAGCAGTATATCCTTTTAATACTTGGCCAGGACCTGCATTACCTTTACCTGTATATGTACCAGTCTTTCCTAATATAGTTACACCAACAGCAATATTTGCATAATTTATTTCTAATGTACCAGTTTGTGGTTCATCTGATCCAGCACCAAGAAAGGTTAACGATTTTATAACTTTTGGGGGAGTGGCGGTTAAAACATCTTCGTCTATTGAAGACCCACCGCTTCCAAGTAAAATACATTTTGCCATATTTAGTTTACCTCTCTATTAAAATATTATATAAAAGTTGAAGAGGGAGGGATTTTACTCCCTCCCTCTATTTGTTATGGATCTATTGTATAATCTATAAAATCTATTTCTTCTTCAAATGCGCCATCAATCATAGCTTGAACATCTTCTTCACTAACAGCGATTTTTGTATATGATTTAGTATATACACTTTCATTATCTAATGTATATTTTATATACCTATTATTTTCTGCATCAATACATTCAAATACAACATCGCCTGTTACATTTGTATATGATACAGGAATAATCATATCCCCAACTTTAATAGCAGTTGGTTTACCTAAACCAATGTAATAAATAGCATCTTGATATGATTTATCACCATGATATTTGTCTTCTTCTCCATCAATTGGGGTAAGATTAATAACAATACCATTTTCGTTATTTATTGATGTATATAAATCTGAAGTAAATTGCTCTTCTGAACCTTCATAACCAGCTTCTACAGCATATTCATATGCCGATTTTCCATCTTTACCGGTAAGATAAGGAATTGGAATAAATTTTCCATCATCTCCTCTTACATATAAAACGTCTGTATATATATTTTTTAATGCCATAGTAATATCTCCTTATTAAATACTCATTACATATGACCATTTAGCTACACTTGCATTTCCACCAAACACACAGTTATAAATGGCTCTCGTATTTTTATTTATATATACATCACCTTCAATACATACATCTAATCCAGATTCTGGGAATACAGCACCATCTGTTGCAGCACCTCCAGTAATAGCTGTTCCAAAATATATTCTTGCTCCTCTGCTATCATCAGCATTAACTGCAGATAATATCATCTGGTTAATTTTACTAGATGACCAAGTATTTTCTTCAGATAATGACGCATCGTCTATAAATGGTACTATATTAGGTTGTGGATCATGCGTAGGTTTAATCCAAACTTTAACCTCTTCTTGATCAGGTTCTTCATCTTGTACTGCTACAGTTTTAGCACCATATCCTTTAAGAGATTCAAGCCACTCTTCCTCAGTTCCTTCAAACCCAAATTCTACTGCAACTTCATATGCAGATAATCCTTGTCCACCTGTTACATCTTTCCATGTAAGTCCATCTAATGAATACTGTAAAGCACCAACTTCGTTTTCTCTTAAAAGAGTAATTCTTTGATTTTCGTTATCAACTGAGCATACAACATTGATAATCTCTTCTGCGTTAGTAGATATTATATCAATATCTATAACCTGATCTGGTCTTATATACTTAACCAATCCAGCATATTCACCAGATCCATCAATTTGCATATAAGCAGCATTTCCAGTTCTTCCTAATGATGAATTAAAGTTGCATCCAATCTTTGCAACCCTACCTGTAATGGTAGACTTTTTATTAATATCTTTATAGTCACAAGTTAAAATATCGTTTGTTTTAACCAATACAGATTTGGTCACATCACTATCATAAGTAAGAGTGAACCTGATCTGATTTACCAATACTGATTTAGAATCAAGTAGCATTAGATCTATACCGTCCTTTCTTCAAAAGGTAAAACATTCATTATATTAAAGTTTGAAATAAATGAAACATTAACATAATAATCTTATAAGGAGAAAATACTATGGCTATATTTAATGATAATAATCCAAATGTAAGACCATTAAATATCAAATATTTTCCAGAGCTTATAATAGAAATATTAGTAGCTGAAAAGAATCATGAAGGGCTCCCGGTATCTGTAATTCATTGGATTGATACATATATAAACGAAGATTATGGAGTTGTTTGGAATCCAGATACTAAACAAATTGTTGTCATAGATGGATGGAAAATTCAACCAAATGGTGATATTATAAAAGCAGAATAAGAAAGGACTTTTATGGTCCTTTCTTCATGTAATTTTAAACTTATTAATAAATACCTTTTATACTTAAATTCTATAATCTGGAGTAGTCAAATGAAAGAAACATTTTTTGCAGCCGAGCCGACCACAGTAGATATAGAACAGTATATTCTGACAAAACGAATAAACAGCGAGCATGAATATAGTAATGTACTGGATGCATTATCTGCTATAAGATCTGTAGTAGATACAGTGGAAGAAGAATTTATGTATTCTGTCTATAATATAAACAAGACAGAAGAAGCGCTAGTATCTATAATATCTTTATTGGAATATCAAAAAGACTTATATATGAATAAGAAGATATCTGTAGATGAGATTATGGATAATATAAATGCCATACTATACAATACGGGTATTATGGAAGAAATATTAACTAAAGAAGAATATAAGAATACAAATTTAATTATATATAACATACGAGCTTTACGTGCATATGCTATAGCACTAAAACATTTTGTAGAACGGTATTCAACAATAGAACCTGTATCCAAAGAATTAATATTAACATATTCTTATTGTAATTTATTATATTATTTATGTGAAGCCAAAAGATGGAATAGAGCCAAGCTTCCAGCTGTATCAAAGATGTATAATTCATTTGCTGATCATGAATATAAAAAATATCATAAATTAAGTAGAAAATATGATGAACATGTCATAAATAGTATGGCTACTCATGGGTAATAATAGTATTTATTTTTTTGGTATCATAAAACTCTATTAGGAGATTACGTGTTATGAAAGATTATCGTAATGTAAAAATATGTCCTATATGTAATAATAGAACTATGGTATGTGATACCAGAATAAAAGATGGCAACTTGATAAGATTAAGAGAATGCACAGTGTGTAATAATGTATTTAAAACAATAGAAATATTTGAAAATGAATTACCTACTGAAAATTCAATAGATTCATATCACAGATCTATTAATCAAAAACCGTCGCAAACTATATCTAGATAAAAAGAGAGTATAGAGGTGTACCCGTTTTGGGTACACCTCTATACTGTGTGCACAGCGTCACCGGAGGA
>Ga0256407_10004164_pt1 | contig 24541 bp, 14 predicted proteins | sample RumenRJG_04DNA_FD_193489 | JGI IMG/M metagenome (GOLD analysis project Ga0256407, IMG submission 193489) | Bovine rumen microbial communities from Lethbridge, Alberta, Canada - RJG_04 | ecosystem: Host-associated > Mammals > Digestive system > Stomach > Rumen | place: Canada: Alberta... | reverse complement strand
TCCGCGAGGTGCGCGGCACCCAGGCCGACGTCGTCGACGGACTCACCTACAAGGAGTGGCTCGACCAGCACCCCGTCTACTTCTTTGGCAACGGAGCAGCCAAGTGCATGGAGACCATCAACCATCCCAATGCCCATTTGCTGAGCGGAAAGAAGCCCTTGGCCAAATACATGTTTCCGCTGGCAGAGAAGCGCATCGCCCTCGGGCAATATGAAGACGTGGCCTACTTCACCCCCTTCTACCTGAAGGACTTTGTGGCCAAGACCCCCAAGAAACTGCTTTAGGCACCCTGTGCCCAAGCCAACAACGAAATCAACGATCAAAATGAACATAGAAGGATTAGACTACAACACCCAGCGCGACAAACTCGTGTTGCCCGAATACGGCCGCGAGGTGCAGAAGATGGTGGAACACGCCATCTCGCTCCCCACCAAGGAGGAGCGCCAGCGCTGCGCAGAGACCATCATTGCCGTCATGGAGCGCATGGTGCCGCAGAGTGGCGACAGCGCCAACCACAAGCAGAAGCTGTGGGACCACCTTGCCTTGATGAGCGGGTTCCAACTCGACATCGACTACCCCTACGACGTGAGCATGGCCGCCGTCATCGCCACGAAGCCCGAGCCTCTGGCCTACCCCATGCGCGACATTCCCGTGCGCCACTATGGCAACATGATGTTCGAGGTGTTTGAGAAACTCAAGACGATGCCTGCCGGTGCCGAGCGCGACGAGTTGGTGCGCATCACCGCCAACCATATGAAGCGCAGCCTCTACCAGTGGAGCCATGGCTCTGCCGATGACGAGAAGGTAGCCTCCGACCTTGCCCGCTTCACCGACGGCGTGATACAACTCGACCTGAAGAAATTCACCTTCGAGAAGATCAACGAGAGAGAGTTCAACGAGAAACGCAAGAAGAAAAAATAGCCGCATGCAGTCGTTTATCATAGAGGGAGGCCACCCATTGCGGGGCACCATCACCCCCCAGGGAGCCAAGAACGAGGCGCTGCAAGTGATCAGTGCCTGTCTGCTTACCGACGAGGAGGTGCGCATCAAGAACATCCCCGACATCCTTGATGTGAACAACTTGATCATGTTGCTCCTCGACATGGGCGTGAAAGTGAGCAAGAACGCCCCTGGCGACTTCACGTTCCAGGCCAACGACCTTCATCTCGACTACCTGGAGAGCGACGAGTTTGTGCAGAAATGCTCATCGCTCCGTGGCAGCGTGCTGATGATTGGTCCGTTGCTCTCACGCTTTCACCGTGCCGTGGTGGCCAAGCCCGGCGGTGACAAGATAGGCCGTCGCCGTCTCGACACCCATTTTCTGGGTTTCGGCTATCTGGGCGCCAGTTTCGACCGCATTTCCGGCCGCGACGTGTTTGAGTTGAAGGCCGACCAATTGAAAGGCTGCCACATGTTGCTCGACGAGGCATCGGTCACCGGCACCGCCAACATCATCATGGCCTCGGTCTTCGCCGAGGGCACCACCACCATCTACAATGCCGCCTGCGAGCCATATATCCAGCAGTTGTGCCATATGCTCAACAACATGGGTGCGTGCATCAGCGGCATCGCCTCCAACCTGCTCACCATCGTGGGTGTGGAGAAGCTTCATGGCACCACCCACACCATCCTGCCCGACATGATCGAGGTGGGCTCGTTCATCGGCATGGCCGCCATGGTGGGCGACGGCATCACCATCAAGGACGTGTCGCTCCAGCATCTCGGCATCATCCCCGACATGTTCCGCCGCCTGGGCGTGAACGTGGAGGTGCATGGCGACGACCTCTTCATCCCCCATCACGACACCTATGAGGTAGACTCGTTCATCGACGGCACGATTATGACCATCGCCGATGCTCCCTGGCCTGGCCTCACCCCCGACCTCATCTCGGTGCTTCTGGTAGTGGCCACCCAAGCCAAGGGCAGCGTACTCATCCACCAGAAGATGTTTGAGAGCCGCCTCTTCTTCGTCGACAAGCTCATCGATATGGGCGCGCAGATTATCCTTTGCGACCCCCACCGCGCCGTGGTGGTGGGCCACGACCACAAGATACAGTTGCGGGCAGGCCGCATGACCAGTCCCGACATCCGCGCCGGCATCGCCCTGCTCATCGCCGCCCTTAGTGCCAATGGCACGAGCCGCATCGCCAACATCGAGCAGATAGACCGCGGATACCAAGACATCGAGAACCGCCTACGCCAACTTGGCGCCCATATTGAGCGAGTGAGATAGCAGCCATTATGATCAGCCACGACGACGTATTCAAAATCGGACGGATAGGAAAAATCCATGGCGTGAAGGGCGAGGTGACATTCCACTTCACCGACGACGTGTTCGACCGCACCGATGCCGATTACTTGTTTCTTGAGGTCGACGGTATACTCGTACCCTTCTTCTTCGAGGAATACCGCTTCCGCAACGACGACACGGCCCTGGTGAAGTTTGAGGGCATCGACAGCGCCGAGAAAGCCACCGAACTGACGGGCTCTGACGTTTTCTTTGCCCGCGAATTGGTTGGAGACAACGACGGCGAACTGACCTGGAACGAGATTGTGGGCTTCCACATCACCGATGCCCAGACGGGGAAGGACGTGGGCGAGATCAGCGGCATAGACCTAAGCACCATCAACACCCTGTTCGAAGTGGTCACCCCCGAGGGAACCAGTCTGCTCGTTCCCGCCACCGATGACTTTATCGACGACATCGACCGCGAGCAACGCCTCATCACCATGCGGTTGCCCGAGGGATTGCTCGAACTATAGCAAACATACGAAACAATGGAAAAGAAACAACAAATATGCATCCTGGGCTCCACCGGGTCGATAGGCACCCAAGCACTCGAAGTCATCGAGGAGCATGCCGACCTGTATGAGGTATACTGCCTCACCGCCAACAACCGCGTACGCGAGTTGGCCGAGCAAGCCCGGAAGTTCCGTCCCGCCGCCGTGGTCATCGCCAACGAGGCCCACTACGACGAGTTGCGGACCCTTCTCGCCGACCTTCCCGACATCAAGGTGTATGCCGGCGCACGTGCCCTCGACGACATTGTGGAGGCAGGTCCCATCGACATGGTGCTCACCGCCATGGTAGGCTTCGCCGGACTATCGCCCACCATCCATGCCATCAAGGCTGGCAAGAAGATCTGTCTGGCCAACAAGGAGACCCTGGTGGTGGCCGGCGAACTCATCTGCCAGTTGGCCACCCAGCATCATGCCCCCATCATTCCCGTCGACAGCGAGCACTCCGCCATCTTCCAGAGCCTGGTGGGCGAGGATTGCAACGAGATAGAGAAAATCCTGCTCACCGCCAGTGGTGGTCCGTTCCGCACGAAGTCGGTCGACGAACTGGCCCATGTGACCAAGGCCGACGCCCTGCGTCATCCCACATGGGACATGGGTGCAAAAATCACCATCGACAGTGCCTCGATGATGAACAAGGGATTCGAGGTGATCGAGGCAAAATGGCTCTTCGGTGTGCCTGCCGACCGCATCCAGGTGCTGGTGCATCCCCAGTCGATTGTTCACAGTGCCGTGCAATTCCGCGACGGTTCGGTGAAAGCCCAACTTGGTGTGCCCGACATGCGGCTGCCCATCCAGTATGCTTTCTCCTTTCCCCAGCGTCTGCCACTGAGCAGCGAGCGGCTCGACCTTTTCAAGCACCCGCTGGAATTCTTTGAGCCCGACTTAGAGAAATTCCACTGTCTGGCCCTCGCGTTCGAGGCTATCCGCCGTGGCGGCAACATGCCCTGCATCGTGAATGCCGCCAACGAGGTGGTGAACCGTGCCTTCCTCGACGACCGATGCGGGTTCCTCGATATGGGCGCCATCATCGAGCAAACCATGCACCTCACCCCCTTCGACCCCAGTCCGTCTTACGACACCTATGTGCAGACCGACGCCGAGGCCCGCCGCATCGCCGCCAGCCTCATCAAATAAACGACAACCCATTCACGGTGCTGTCATGCACCAACAAAACAGAACCAAGACAACGACATGAACAGTGTATTTTTAATCAAGTTAGTGCAGTTCATCCTTTCGATATCCCTCCTCGTGCTGCTTCATGAGGGCGGACATTTCTTCTTTGCCAAACTCTTCAAGGTGAGGGTGAGACGCTTCTACATCTTCTTCAATCCCAAGTTCCACCTCTTCAGCACCTACGACACCTGGTTCCGCCGCCTGTTCAAGAAAGAGCCCGTGGTGGTGCCCGAGGTCACGAAGAAAGACGAGAACGGCAAAGAGTACAAAGAGAAGGAATATGTGGGTACGGAGTATGGCATCGGCTGGCTCCCCCTTGGTGGCTACTGTGCCATCTCGGGAATGATCGACGAGACCAACCAGCAGCTCAGCGAAGAGCCCCAGCCCTATGAGTTCCGCACGAAACCCACCTGGCAGCGCCTGCTCATCATGATTGGTGGTGTGCTGGTGAACTTCCTGCTCGCCCTATTCATCTACTCCATGGTGCTCTTCTACTGGGGCGACTCCTACATCCAGACCAAGGACATGACAATGGGCATGAAGTTCAACGCCGATGCCAAGGCACTGGGATTCAAGGACGGCGATATCCTGCTGGGCACCGACAAGAAGACCTTCACACGGTTCGACGTCGACCTCTACCGCAGTCTCTCCGAGGCCGAGCGCGTCGACATCATCCGCGAGGGCAAGAAGATGTCGCTCACCCTTCCCGGCGACCTCAACCTGCTCGACATGCTGAAGACACAGCCTACCTTCGTGCAGCCCTACGTGCCTTGCGTCATCGACTCCGTATTACCCGGCACCCCCGCCGACAAAGCCGGACTGGTGAAGGGCGACAAACTGCTTTCTGTGAACGACTCCACGATAGAGACATGGAGTGACTTCCTGCTGCAGATCAGCCGCCTCAACGACATCGTCACGGCTAAAGCCACGAAAGAAGACAGCCTGAAATACCGGGCGCTGAACATTGTCTATACCCGTGGTGCCACCGGACGCTGCGACACCATCCGCACCATGCTCGACGAGAAAATGATGCTGGGCGTGGTGCAAAGTTCGATATACACCTACTACAAGCCTACCGAACTGAAATACGGATTCTTTGAGAGTTTCCCCGCAGGCATCAAATACGGCCTGAGCGTGCTGCGCGGCTATGTGGACGACCTGAAATACGTGTTCACCGCCGACGGAGCGAAATCGCTGGGCGGTTTCGGCACTATCGGCAGCCTGTTCCCAGAGACATGGAACTGGCAGGTGTTCTGGAACATGACGGCCTTCCTGAGCATCATCCTCGCATTCATGAACATCCTACCCATCCCCGCCCTCGACGGAGGTCATGTGCTGTTCTTGCTCTACGAGATGATCACGGGCCGCAAGCCCAGCGACAAGTTCATGGCACGTGCCGAATACGTGGGTTTTGCCATTCTTGTCTTGCTGATGGTGGTGGCCAACCTCAACGATATCCTTAGGTGGATGGGGATTATGTAAGAAGGCCCTCCCCCAGCCCCTCCCAAAGGGAGGGGGATTAGAGCGGGGATGTGTTGATAATACCCTCCCCCAGCCCCTCCCCAAAGGGAGGGGGATTAGAGCGGGGATGTGTTGATAATACCCTCCCCCAGCCCCTCCCAAAGGGAGGGGGGTTAGAGCGGGGATGTGTTGATAATACCCTCCCCCAGCCCCTCCCAAAGGGAGGGGAGGTGGTGTGAGGGGACGGATAGTAGGTATTGGATTTTTGAAAGAATAGACCAAGGTAAAAGATTCAGAGAACATGACAAATCTAAGATTCCAGGTGGTGGAAGAGGCTTTCAAGAAAAAGCCCCTTGAAGTCGCCTCGCCCACCGAGCGCCCTTCGGAGTATTTCGGCAAGTATGTGTTCACCCGTGACAAGATGTTCAAATACCTCCCCCGCGAGGTGTACATGCAACTCACCGACGTGATAGACAACGGCGCACGGCTCGACCGGTCGATAGCCAACGAGGTGGCCAAGGGTATCAAGCAGTGGGCCGAGGAGAACGGTGTGACCCATTACACCCACTGGTTCCAACCCCTGACCGAAGGCACCGCCGAGAAGCACGACGCCTTCATCGAGCACGACGGAAAAGGCGGGATGATAGAGCAGTTCAGCGGCAAGTTGCTCATGCAGCAAGAGCCCGACGCCTCCTCCTTCCCCAGCGGTGGCATCCGCAACACCTTCGAGGCCCGCGGCTACTCGGCCTGGGATCCCACGTCGCCCGTGTTCATCATCGACGACACCCTCTGTATCCCCACCATCTTCATCTCGTATACCGGCGAGGCCCTTGACTACAAGGCCCCGTTGCTGCGCGCGCTGCGGGCGGTGAACAACGCCGCTACCGAGGTGTGCCATTACTTCTACCCCGACGTGAAGAAGGTGACCTGCAACCTGGGATGGGAACAAGAGTATTTCCTTGTCGACGAGGGCCTCTACAGTGCCCGTCCCGACCTGATGCTCACCGGCCGCACCCTGATGGGTCACGACTCAGCCAAGAACCAGCAGATGGACGACCACTACTTCGGCACCATCCCCGACCGCGTGCAGGCCTTCATGAAAGACCTTGAGATACAGGCGCTCGAACTCTCCATCCCCTGCAAGACCCGCCACAACGAGGTGGCCCCCAACCAATTTGAGTTGGCGCCCATCTACGAGGAGACCAACCTGGCCGTAGACCACAACATGTTGCTCATGTCGCTCATGAAGCGCGTGGCCCGCAAGCACGGTTTCCGCGTGCTGCTCCACGAGAAGCCCTTCGCCGGCATCAACGGGTCGGGCAAGCACAACAACTGGAGCCTCTCCACCGATACGGGCATCCTGCTGCACAGTCCGGGAAAGACGCCCGAGGACACCCTCCGCTTCGTGGTGTTCATCGTAGAGACCCTGATGGCCGTCTACCGCCACAACGGGCTGCTGAAGGCCTCGATCATGAGTGCCACCAATGCCCATCGTCTGGGTGCCAACGAGGCCCCACCCGTCATCATCTCCTCGTTCCTGGGCAAGCAACTCAGCGAATTGCTCGACCACATTGAGAAAGCCGACAAGAAAGACCTCTTCAGTATGGCCGGCAAGCAAGGAATGAAGATCGACATCCCTGAGATTCCCGAACTGCTCATCGACAATACTGACCGCAACCGCACCAGCCCGTTTGCCTTCACCGGCAACCGTTTCGAGTTCCGTGCCGTAGGTTCGGAGGCCAACTGCGCCTCTGCGATGATTGCTCTCAATACAGCCGTGGCCGAGGCCCTTGTCAGTTTCAAGGAGCGCGTAGACGCCCTCATCGCCTCGGGCGAGGACCAGACGAGCGCCATTATCGACGTGATACGCGACGACATCAAGACCTGCCGTCCCATCCATTTCGATGGCAACGGCTACAGTGACGAATGGGTGGAGGAAGCCACTCGCCGCGGTCTCGACGTGGAGAAGAGCTGTCCGCTGATTTTCGACAACTACCTGAAAGCCGACACCATCCGCATGTTTGAGAGCCAGAACGTGATGAACGCGAAAGAGCTGGCCGCCCGCAACGAGGTGAAATGGGAGACCTATACCAAGAAAGTGCAGATAGAGGCCCGTGTGATGGGCGACCTGAGCATGAACCACATCATCCCCATCGCCACCCAGTATCAGAGTCAGTTGGCCAAGAACGTGCTCAATATGTACGAAATCTTCTCTAAAGAAGAAGCCGACCAGCTTACGGCCCGCAACAAAGGTATCATCAAGGAGATTGCCGAGCGCACGCAAGCCATAGAGACCGGTGTGGAGGAACTGGTAAACGCCCGCAAAGTGGCCAACAAGATTGTCTCGGAACGTGAGAAGGCCATTGCCTACCACGACACGGTGGAGCCTAAGATGGAGGAAATCAGATATGAGATAGACAAACTTGAGCTCATTGTGAGCGATGAGTGCTGGACCTTGCCCAAATACCGCGAATTGCTGTTTATCAGATAACCTGCTCAAAGGACATGAACACCGACTACATCAAAGTATTGGCTTTCGACGCCGACGACACGCTGTGGGACTGCCAGTCGCATTTCGTGGCCGTGGAGCGCCAATACTGCGACATGCTCGCTCCCTATGGCGACGAGCAGCATATCTCGGGAGAACTGTTCAAGACAGAGACGAAGAACATGGCCGAACTCGGTTATGGCAGCAAGGCATTCACCCTATCACTGGTAGAGAACGCCGTGAAGGTAAGCGGTGGCAGCATCGACGCCACCACCCTGCTTGCCATCCAGGAGCTGGGCCGCAGTCTGCTTCGCCTTCCTGCCACGCCCCTCGAGGGCGTGGACTCCACACTGAAGGCCCTGCGCGGCAGGGGACATTACAAGATGGTGGTGTTTACCAAAGGCGAGATTCTCGACCAGGAGAACAAACTGATGCGGTCGGGCCTTTGGGATTATTTCGACCGTGTGGAAGTGGTGGCCGACAAGACCCCACGCCAATACCGTGAACTCTGTGCCACCTTTGGTATCGGCATCGACGAGCTGCTGATGGTGGGCAACAGTTTCAAGAGCGACATCGAACCCGTTTTACGGCTCGGAGGCTATGCCGTGCATATTCCCTTCGAACTGACGTGGGAACACGAGCGCATAGAGGAGTTCGACCATCCCCATTTAGTGCGAATAGCTCGGTTCAGCGAACTATTGCAGATTCTAAGATGATTTTTCTTGAAATTTAGGAGTTGCTGAACTCCTATAATAAAAAATAGGACAGCGACGAACCAATCGCCGCTGTCCCCATCCATTCAAAACTTAAAAAAGGTCACTTATTTCACTATTAACTTCTTTCTTTTGATGACATATATTCCTGAAGGCAACTCCTTCAGGTTGTTATCCGTTGACAGTACTTTACGACCGTCTAATGTGTAAATATTAGTAACACCTGCATTCTCTAATGCATCGCTTTGAATTGATCGAATTCCTGTGGGGTCGGGCAACACCTTGAGCACGCCTTGGGTGTAGCGGAACTCATAGTTGTCGGCCTCACCACCACTGATGACAATGGGATACTCGCCGGGTTCTGACTGTGGAGTGGCCTCGCACGACACCACGGGCATCACAGTGAGCGCCGATGCGTCCTCGTCGAGTTTGTAGCCCGAGATGCTGATTTCGAAATCGGGGTTCTCCTCACCCTCATAGCGTGTGTACTCGCCCACCGACACCTTCAGGGGCGCCTTCCACACCGTAAGGACACCATCGAAGAACTCCACAATCTCGTCGACTATCGTTCCTCTCTCGAGGTGGATGACATAGGTACCGGCTGGCGAATGCTCGTCGGCATCACACCACACTTCCGGCACACCCGTCACCATATCACCGCTGATGGAGTAGCCCAACTTAGGCATGGCGTCGCCATAGAACTTTCCGGCATTGCGCGCACTGACGGCCGAGCCAAACTCCTCGATATTGTCGTGTAGGGTTTCTCCCTCCTTATAGAAGTCACCCCATCCGGCATGCTGCTTATACTTGTTCTTGCTGCCAGCAGGCACATACAGCTTGCACATACTTTTCCTTATGCCAAAGAACACGTCGGCTCCCACCTCGATGGGCTCTCTTGCGAACACCTTGATCATGCGCAGTTTCCATGCGTTGTAGAGACCATTGTTCTCAATCCGTGTAACCGACGAGGGGATGAAGAGCTCCGCGATCTGTTGGCAAGAGGAGAAAGCCCCCTCATCGATGACCGCCACACCATCCCTCACCTTGTAAGTTCCTTTCACCGAAGGCATCACCATCATGAGCAACGTGGTGTCTTTGCGGGAGTAGAGAGCCTCGCCATCGCTGACGAAGTTACATTGCTCGTTATTCTCCAGGCCTTCGAGCTTCTCCATCTTCGTGCAGAAGCCAAAAGCGGCCTTTCCTATCGCCTGTAACCCTTGTGGGACAATCAGATGGCGCAACATCCGGCAACCATAGAAGGCATAGTCGCCCAACTCATTGTCGTGGGTGGCATAGCTCACGCCATCCTGGGTAAGGTAGGGATTGCCACCAGCCACGACGGTGGCCCCACTGAGGTCGAGCGAGGCCAGACGGCCGCGCGATGCCGACCCGTCGGTATTTCTTCCCGCCATCATGCGGAGAAGTCCAAGGTCGGAACTGTTGATGGGTCCCTCCACCTTTAACGCGGTGATTTTCCACACATTCTCATCAGAGATGAAATTCCGCAACGTCCCGGCAGTAGTGAGCGCCACCTCTTGGCTCATTGGCTCCAGGGGCGTGCCCCCAATACCAATAATCATATCCTGTTGGGCATCGAACATATAGGTACGAGGATTGAGCAGGGCGATGTTGTAATAGCCATTCTCCGTACCGTTCCATCCCCAGTTGACGCTCACGTATCCTGCCTCGTCGTAGCCATCGAGCACGAAGGCATGGCCACCGCCATCCACGGGATCGTTATCCACGCCCGAGTAATAGACTGGGCGGTTGTTGCTCAGTTCCTCATAGAGGACTTCCATCCACTGTCGCTCGCTGTACGCATAGCGGTTGAGCATGTCGGCATTGGAATAGCCGAAATAGTTGCGCAAGGCCGACTCAGCCGAGCCAGAATAGGCTCCCGAGCCCTCGGGCGAGTAATTCATGTCGACAGCGATGCCACAATGCGACATCAGCTCGGCCACCGCATCAGCCTCCTCCTCGGTATAGCTCTCGCAATAATAGATATCGCGCATGAGGTCGTAGCGGTAATAAGTGTGCTCAAAATCGGCCAGTCCCGCCATGCTGTGATAATGTGAGCCATGGCCGTGTTCCGGTGACCGCTGGTAGTAGATGAGCTGGGCAATAGCCGTGGCCACACATCCCGTGACACAGGTGTCGGTAATCACCGGACAGTGATTCCAATAAGGTCGGTCCTGTCCCCATTCCGAGGAAAGCAAAGTGGGCACCTTGGCCTTGAACTTGTCAGTATCGGGAGCGATATTGCCCGGAGCCTTCTTTCCCTCGCTGCGTGTCTGTTCAGAAGCCTGTTGCACCATGTGCAGATACCATCTGAAGTTGGGGTTGTCGGAATCGCTTCGGAAGGTCTTCTCAGAGTAACCCAGCAATTCGGGCATGGCATCATCTACAGCCACGATGGCGAATCCACCCTGCTCGAATCCCCATACCGCATAGTCGTCGGTACGCTTCATCTCCCTCAGCGCTGCATGATGGCCTTTCACACGTGCCATCACACCCGAATGAGTGAGCGCAGCGGCCGCCACCTGCCTCATCTGCTCGGCTGTCCTTGGAGCAGCATGCAGAGAAGCAAGGGTGAGCAGGAGTGAGCCTGCCAGGAGAATCGCTTTCCTTATCATTTTTTGGCGTTATTGTATTGTCACTTTCTTTCCGTTCACGATATAGATGCCTTTGGGCAGCTGTCTTGGGTTATCAACCCTCATCTTGCGCCCATCGAGCGTATAGACCACAGAAGGACCTTTACCTTCCTGCAGTTCGGTGATGCCCAGCGGATTGGGCTCCACGGTGAGCGTACCCTTAGTGTACTTGAAGTCATAGTTGGGAGCCACACCACCCGAAATAACGATATCATAAGTGCCCACGGGCGACGAGGCATCGGCCTCGCAAGTGGCCACGGGCAGCGTGGAGATGACCTCCATGCCCTCGTCGAGTTTGAAGCCCTCATACCTGAGAATGAACTCAGGGTTGTCCTCACCTTCCAATCGCGTGTAGTTGCCCACAGTCACATTCAGCGGAGCCGCCCACACATGCAGTGTGCCATCGAAGAATTGCACAATCTCATCGGTAATAGAGCCGGGAGTCACATGGATGACATAGTCGCCCACGGGCGAAAGGATATTGGCCTCGCAAGTGAGCTCAGGATAACCATTGGGGATATCGCCCGAGATCATATAACCCAGTTTGGGATTCTCGTCGCCATAGAAGCGCCCGGAATTACGTGCGGTGATGGCAGAGCCGAACTCCTGGATATTGCTGAAGGTTCCCCATACCTCATGCCGCTTGTAACGCTCTTTTGAGCTGGCCGGCACGCGTAGTGTACACTTTCCAAGATTCACTCCATCAGCAGCATTGACACCCGTCTCAGGAACATCGTAATTGATGATCTTGATGACAGAGAGTCCGTTGCATCCCTGGAAGGCATAGCTGCCCACGGTGGCCACAGTCGAGGGAATCTCGACCTGTGTCATGCCGGTGCATCCTGCGAAAGCATAATCGTCGATGGCCGTGATGCCCTTGTCGATGACATAGGAGCCCTTGAATGTCGGGAGTACTTCCTGTATGCGGCAGGTGTCGCTTTTGGGGAAGATGGTGTGGTTCTTGAAGATATAGGTTTTGTCATCGCCGTTGGCGATGTCGATTTCCTTCAGCGACGAACACATGGCGAAGGCACCTGGCTCGATGCTGAGAATGTCGGCGGGCAAAATCAGTTGGCGAAGGTTGCGGCAACCATAGAACAATCTCGACGTGAGCACTTGGTCACTGGTATGGAACACCTTGCCATTATCGTTGATATAGGCCTCGCCACCTTTCACGATGTGCGCCTCGCTGAGGTCAAGCTGGCGCAGACGTCCTTTGGTGCGGTCTAGGTTCTCGTCGTTGCCTGCCATCCAGCGGATAGCGCGCATGTCGGTACCGTTGATATTGCCCAACACCTTCAATGAGGCCACCCGTTCTCTCAGCGTATCTAGTTTCTCGGCCAACTCGCCAGGTTTTCTCACTGTGACGATGGTGTCGATGCTGGCCAAAACGCTGCCCTCACCCTCAATGCCAATAATCATGTCTTGCTGTGCGCTGAACTTGTTTCCAGGAGGATTGAGCAGGGAGATGTCATAGTATCCGTCGTCTTCGCCACTCCATCCCCAGTTCACATACACCAGTCCTTCCTCATTGTATCCATGGAGCACAAAAGCATGTCCGGAGAAGAGGGCCATGTCGGTACCGCCATAATAGAGAGGACCAACATTGCAGAGCTCATTGTATACGAAATCCATCCACTCCTCTTCCGAATAATTGTTTCGGGCGAGGCATTTGGCATTCTCAAAGCCGAAATACTTCCGGAGGCCATCAGCAGCATCCTCCGAGAAAGCGCCGCTGCCCCCGTCGAAGACGTTGCCATACTGCATATTGGCTGCCACGCCACAGTCGCGCATGAGCAAAGCCACGGCATCAGCCTCCGTCTCGGTATAGTCGCCATGGAGATAAGAGTCGCGCATATTGGGCCAATCGTAGTAATCCTCCTCGAAGTTAGCCGTTACAGGCGTGCCTTTCGCACTGATGGTGCGTGTGCCTATTCCATGCTCCGGTAATTTGTGGAAGTTGAGCACCTGTGCCATGGCCGTAGCCACACATCCAGTATAGATGCCCGAAGGCAAGAGGTTGTTGTAAGGAGTGAGCTGGTCCCAGAAGGTGGTCAGCATTGGATCCACGTTGGTAGCATAGAGAGCCGGGTCGGGAGCGATGATCTTGGCAGGCATATTGTGCTCAGCCCTATAGGCAAGCGCAGCCGTCATGCTTCGGAACCAGAATTCGAAATTGGAGTTGGAGCCGTTGGAATAGGGAGTAGACGAAACGCCCACGATGGCAGGGAAGCGGTCGTCGGCAGTCACCACGGCATAAGCACCATCAGCATAGCCTATGAGAGCGACCGAGGGATTCGATTTGAGCACGACCAGTTCGCGTCCATCTGCCGAAGGGGCATGCAAAGAATGCGATGCCTGTAAGGCATCTGCGGCAGCGGCTAACATTTGAGTTTTAGTGCGTGGCGCGGCATTGGCCATCATCGAAAAGCTCAATAGGACGACATACAAAAACAGGTACGTCCTTCTCGAAAGGGTCATCATAGACAAATCCAAAAGAAGCTAAATACTATAAATGCTGATCTTAATACTTTAGGCTACAAAGATACAAATAATTATCCAAACCGCATTCATTTTGCCAAGGGAATTTTTGGAATTTATGAATTATTCATCTTTCGCTAATTAAGAGGAGTTCAGAAGTTCAGGAGTTCAGGAGTTCAGACATTACCACAGCAAACAGCCATGAAGCCTAAAGAGAGGTGAATTTGGACTATTATCTGAACTCCTGCGCGAGTTAAGAGGAGTTCAGAAGTTCAGGAGTTCAGGAGTTCAGACATTACCACAGCACTTGGCAATCGAACAAAAAGGGCCGCACCCTTTTGGGATGCGGCCCTGATTATGGTTTGAGCAGGGATGAAGGATTATTTCTTCGAAACACCCTTCACGAGACCTGTCTCGTTGTTGCGGATGACGTAGACACCCTTAGCCAGACCATTGTATACGCCCTTGCCGGAAGCCACGATGGCACCGTTGGTAGCATAGACAGTGATGTCGGCATCCTGGAGCGAAGCGTCGCTGGTGAGCTCAGAGATAGCGGTCACCACGGTAGCACCGTTGGAGAGACCCGACTCCTTGTCGCCATAGAGAGCGGTCACATAGTAGGTATGCTCGCCATCGGTCTCGTTGATATCGATGTAGCTGTTCACATCAGCACCCACGGTAGCGATGAGCTGGCTGTCGCGGTAGATGTTGTAGCCGGTCACCTCGGTAGCGAGAGCGAGTTTCTTGGCAGCGGCAGCGGCATAGGTGATGTCGTCAACCTCGAATCCGAAGACGTCGGTGGAGACGCAGCGGATAGCGAAGTACTTGGCACCTGCGGGCAGGTCGAATGTAACCTCAGTCCAGTCGGTGGTGGAAGCCTGGCCTGTACCCACCACCTCGAACGAAGAGATCTCATCGTCGGTAGACGAGCAGAGCACCTCGAAGAGCTCAGGACCATAAGTTGTGGTATTCTCGCTTACGAAGAAGCTGATGGTCTGTGCCTCGCCAGAGAGCAGCGGCGAGATGAGCCACTTGTCGGACTGCTTGCCATCGGTGGTAGCGAACGACATAAGGAACTGGTCGCCAGAGTTCGGACCCATAGCGGCAACAGTGCTCTCATCGGTGAGGTCGAGGCCAATCACCTCAGGATTCCATACCTGGAATGCCATCGGAGCATATATGTTCTCATACTGAGGAGCACCATTGAAGGAATAGGTATCGACACCATTTCCGTCGTAGAGTTTCCAGTTGCCGAAGTTACCGGTATGGATATCGGCAGTGATACCACCCACTGACAGCGGCACGAAGATCTCCTGGTCTTCGAAGTCCTCGGTAATGATTTCGCTCTCGGTAGCCTCATTCACAGGAGTCGACCACTTCAGCTCAACTGCTGGCCAGCCACCGGTCTCGGCGGTAAGGTCGTTGACGCGTGCGAGGTTCGGCTGACGGATGTTGACCATACCGTCATCAACGTTGTTCTCGAGGTCGAGGTCATAGGTATATACCAATTCAGCCTTCACATTGGCAGGAGAAGCATCGAACACGTTGGTAGTGTAGTTGAACACAAATCCAGCGCCACCGTTGTAAGCTGCGATATCATATTGGCTAACTGCAGAATCCACCAGTTTGTCGTTGACATAGAGGTTCACGGTGTAGTCGCCAGCAGGCACTGTAGTCTCACCGATGTTGTTCACGATCACCTGTGCTGTCATAGCGTCGCCCATGTTCACGGCTCTTGGCAATGTCAGGTCGATGGCCAAGTCGTTGGAGTAGACGTCATAGATACGCACGTCGTCGAACTCGAAGATACCACCAGTCTCGTCGGCCAGGGCCTCAAACTCCACGATGACATATGGGTCGTTGGTGAAGGCGCTCAGGTCGATAATCTCCTGTGCCCACTGGATGTCGGTCACATTGGCGCAGTCAATGACCTTCAGCTCAACAGGCTCCTTGCCATCCTGACGGTCGGCAAGCACGCGCACCTTCATGTTGGCGGGCAGAGCCACCCACTTGAAGAGGAGCTTAGGATTGGCAGCACCCTTGACGGAAATCTTACCCGAGCAGAGGTAAGCGTCAGCCTGTTCGGCCACCTGATAAGCGGCACATCCACCATCACCATTAGCGTCATCCTGTCCAAGTGCCCAGCTTGCACCTACTGGGGTATTGACCCACCAGTAGTTGGTGATGCTACCACCTGGGAAGCCCTCAGCGTAAGGAATTGGATCGGGAGTACCGACCACGAGAGCACCTGGGAGGATGCTACCCTCATACTCTTCGCCATCCACATCCACTACGGGAGCGATAGCCAACTGGAGGAGACCAATTGGGCCATTGTCGATAGCATCGGAAGTGAGCACATAGGAGAGTTCCTTGGTCTCGGTGAGCACGTCGCCGAGATAGCCCTCAGAATCCACGGAGTAGATGCGGTAGGTGACAGACTCTGGGTCAACATAACCACCATTGGTACCCTTGGTCACAGGATCCCAAGTGAAGGTAGCGGAGCCATTGAAGTTGTCGTAAGCCACAATATTATCGATATCACCGGGCAGGTCGACACCGATGAATGCGGAAACGGAAGTGGAGAGACCATCGCCCTTGTCGTTGGAGGGCACAATCTCGTAAACGTAGACATCGCTTTCCTCTACCTCAACGGGCACTGAAATAGCCTGTCCAGGAGTAACGTCGTTGATGAGCTGTCCGAAGCCCTCTCCGGAGATATGGATGCTCATGGTGCCAGTGAGCTCGTCGCCACCTACGGTCTTGGTAGGAGCGTTGAACGAGATGACGCCATTGAGGGCACCCTTCTCACCTGGAGTGAGGACAGCGTTATCAACCTTTGCGGGAGCACCAAAGTCGACAGGAGCGGATACCGACCAGCTGAAGAGCTGGAGATACCACATGTTGGCATCGGAGATGCCGTGGAATGCGATGCGATACTCGCCGTCGGCCTCCACAGAGAAGTTGTTGGAGAGATTCTCCGAATAAGTATAGATATCGGTAGGATCAATCAGCTGTACGGCATAGCCGGTTGGGTCGTTGCCCTGTCCAAGGAGCACCTCGATACGCTCAGGCACGTAGCTGGTGGAGTAAACACCCACGTTGCACTTGAAGGTATAGAGTTTGCCAGCTTCCATCTTGATAGGAGAGGTGATGAGCCAGTCGTCGGCATCGTTGCTCATATTGTAAGCTTCCGAAGGAACACCATCTACAGTAGTCCATGTGCTACCGTCTTCGTTGGCATCAATCACAGTGTAGAGGTCGAGAGTGCTGCTCTCGTCGAAGGTCTCACCAGCAGGAGTATTATAGCTCTCGCCCACCTTCACGGCGTTGGTAAGCGCTTCTTCGCTGGGCACCTCACCATTAAGGGCGTAGATGCCATAGGACACCATCCTGAGGTTGTCGGTCTCGACAGTCTCTTTGAACGATGTCTCCTTCAAGCCTTCGGCCACTTTCTCGCCTTCGGGATAACGAATCACGGTATAGGTCACGTTCTCAGTGTCCACATAGCCATGGTGAGCGCCATTGAGGTTGGGGGCAGTCCACTCCACAGTAGCATTGCCCTGTTCATCGATAGCAAGTGTTGCAGGAGCTGGAGCCTTAGGAGCATCAGGACCTGCCCACAGTTGGGTCTTGGCAGCAGGACCATCGCCCACGGCATTGGTCACGATTACGGTGATGACAGTCTTACCAGAGTTCACACCCGGGATATTGCGGATGATGGCGGCACCTGGCTGACCCGAACCCTTGAGATAGAGCTCATTGTTGACATAGATAGCATACTCAAGCACACCAGTGAGGGTGGTCACGCCATCGTAAGCCACCTCTGGGAGGCTGAAGGACACCTTCACATCGTTGGGAGCGTCGTTCTCGACGTAAGCCTTCAGGTTGACGGCACGTCCGGGAGCGCCAGCCTCGGCCTCGTTGGCAACAGGAGCGAGGAAGCTCATCTCGATGTCGTCGAGGAAGTAGCCTGCGATGGTGCTCTTGCCAGTAGCGAGGTCGACCTGTGCGATACCAGAGGCACCGTCCTCGAGGAGGAAGTTCCAGTAGAGAGTGTTGGTGGCAGGATTGATGGTAGCGCCCTGGATGTAGGGATAAGCCTCGATGCCAGTGGAGGCGAAGAGGGTCTCCTCGAGCGTATTGACATCAATCTTGTAGACCTCACCATTTGCGGTAACACCAAAGAGGTTGCCCTTACCGTCGCAAGAGAAGTTGAGGTAATCGTCGGCATGCTGCAGCACACCATTGCCGATGACCTGCTTGGTCCAAGTGGTGTAGTCCATGGAGCAGAACTGCACTTGCGATGCCTCTGCATCATAGAACAGACCATAGGCCAGCTTGGTCGACTCATCGTAAGCCACGTTGTCACCAACAGCGATTTTGGAGAAGTCCTCATCCTGAGCCTGCACCTCCCATGTACCTGTGGTGAGGTCGTAGACATAGTGGTACATGAAGTACCAAATGAGGAAGATCTCGTAGTTGGCGAAATACAACTTGTTGTCGATGATCACACCACCACCGGTGATGTTGAGCTGATTATCCTGCACGATGGGGTCGAGCACAGGATTGGCATTCGACTGGAACGAATAGAGTCCATAGCCATTCTCTCCTGACTCATCGTAAATCAGGTTACCCATAAGGGCAGTGCCATCGCCAGCTTTCAGAGTGGAACTCTTCTGCTGAGCCCTGAGGCGTCCGACAACGGTTTTGGCCAGCCCGGAGTTGTCTTTCTTCAACATTTTCGGGGCTTTTGCCATAGCGGGATGCTGTTTGTAGAATTCCGCTCTCATGTTGGCCTGTTCGAAGGCCGTGGTTTTCTTTGCCTTGACGTCGAGCGAGCTCTTCTTCTGGGCAAAGGACGGGGTAGCCAGCATAAGCATCAATGCCAGCAGACCCATTGTGATAGATGTAATTCTCTTACTCATATCAAACCTTTTTAGTGAAACATTAATAGATATTTAAATGATTAGAAGTTTACGGTAGTAAAGGTGCAGTGGTTACGAAAACCAAAACAAAGTCGGCCAAGGAGTCACTTCCTCAGAGGCTTTAGGGTGCAAATATAATCAATTTTTGCGAAAACCATTACGAGAAAGGCCAAATTTTTAAAAATTTCTTAAATTTTGTTAGACCATGACCTTTATGGCCATAGATTGTTCTTTTTGACCTATTTATTCGTTGATAAATGAATATTCCCTGGCTGACCTGTAAACAATCCTGCCACGCTCGGTCCCATTAGGAGGGCGTGGCAGGATCGTGGATGTTGTGTTATTTGACAAGCACTTTGATGGTGGAACCATCGGAGAGGCGCACGACATTGACACCCTTCTGCGGTGTGCTGATCATACGTCCGTCGAGGGTATAGCGAGCCACCTCGCGCAAATTGCCTTCATGCATGATGCTGTTGTCGCGGATACCATCCGTTTCAGACACATAGCATTTTCCTGCATTGACAATCTTTCCTGAGTTGTCGACCAGGAATGCGGCCACGGCGATGCAGTTGAGCTTGAGTGCGCTGCGCAACGGCTCCTTGGTGGGGAATGCCAATTCGTATTCCACGGTCTTGACATCACCCTTTGCGAGATAACCGAGGTCCATCTCATATTTTCCACCCTCATAGTAGGTGTTGATGGCCACATCGTTGAAATTCCAGAAGAAAGTGCTTTGTCCGAGCGATCCACCCGAGCCAAACATGGCCAGGTCGGCCGGCAGTTGGGATGACGAATATTGGGTATAGTAGTTGCTTTGCTTCCATGCACTCGAAGTGCCAGTGAGACTGTCGGCGAGGAGCACGATACCGAGCTGCGCACCCGCCACATTGGCCTGAGGAGTGACCTTGATGGTAGCCACCACACCCGATGGGTCGTTGGGATTGTCCCAAGTGGCGTCTACATCCACCATGGCAAACGCACCCTTGTCCATTTCATTCTGGAAATCGACGAGAATATGGCCGTCAGACTCGGTGGTTCCATAATAGGGATCGCACTCGAAGTCGCGGTCGATGAGGCAAGATGGAGCGGCGTTGAGTCCGATGTTCTTGTATCGGGCTGGATACATGGGATCGGAACTGTTGTACTGGTGGATGGCAATACCCACGAAACCGAGTCCATAGGTCTCGTGCAAGAGGTCCATACCCACGAGTCCGCGCGGGCACCATCCGCAACCTGTGCCGGTGAATTCCTCCACCACCACATTGCGTTTCACCTTGACGCCAACCACGATGCTGTTGTCGTCGGGTGTCTCATCCTCTCCACCGGCCACGCGTGAGAGCGTTACGGTAAGGTTCTTTTCGAAGCCCACGCCTTCAGGCACGTTGTAGAGCACATTGCTGACAGCAGCCTTGGAGCCACTGGCCACGAGGGTAGAGGCCGTGTAAGTATAGCTATAACCCTCGGCCGAGAAGGTGAGGTCGTAGTCAGTGAGATCAATCTGTCCGCGGTTCTGGATTGTGGTAGTGATGTTGAGCACACCTGGAGTGGGCTGTATGCCCACGGCATCGATGAGCGAGGCATCAACCTGCGGCATGTTGTCGCCACCCACGAGGGCCTCGATGCTGCCCACGCCATCGGCGCTGATATCCTCCCATGCGGCGGTAGCACCCTTCTTGATAAAGGTAGTCTCGCTGATAGGCGCGCCCACCACCGAGACGGTGGCATCGTTGTAACGCTGTGCGTAGGTGAAGCCAATGTAGTAGGTCTTGCCAGCCTCAATGGCGACACCTTTATCGAGTGTCACGGCGTTCCATCCCGACTGTGGCAGTTGCTCGCCACCGCGCTTGATGAGGCCCTTTGCGAGGTTCTCACCGTCGAGCGACTCACGCACCCAAACGACGAGCGAGTCGCAATATTTCACGCTCACCAGGGCAGCGTTCACACCACGGATCTCGTTGCCCACATACCTGGAAAGGATTTCGGGAGTGAAGCGCACGGCAGCGCTCACCAATCCTTTTCCCTTCACGTTGTATTTACTGGCTGTGGCCACCTGACCGTCGCAATATCCCACGGCGATGTTGGCAGCAAAACTCATGCTGCAAACCACAGTCATCAAAACAGAAAGTAAAAATTTTCTCATAAGCACACTATATTTGATTACTAATTGATGTTTCGCATTCGCTCAACTTTTTGGAGTTCAGGAGTTCAGAAGTTGCAGGAGTTCAGACAATAGCCCGAATTCACCTCAATATGTTCAACGGTGATGAGTTGGAGTAAACCTGTTGCTATTCGATGTCGCCCGGAACCTCCAATTTGCTTTTGGTCACCTGGCAGATGCCCTGGTCGTTGTAGACAAAAGCCACCACCTCCATATTCTCCGGCACCCATTCGCTGTCGATGCCGCAAGTGAACGATTCCATCACCTCGGCACCCTCTTTCAAGCTGAAGTCGGTGCCCCAAGTGCCATTGACCGCCTTGCGGAACACGTGGTTGTGCACATACTCGCGGTTAGTGCTGCCATCAGGCATATACTGGAACGCCGTGATGCCATTCTCGATGAGCCACACTTGCAGGTGTCCCGTGGTGTTGCCGTCGGTGCCAAGGGCACGCACATTGATGACCGCCTCTTTGCTCTCGGGGGCATAGCCACAAGTTACGTCAAGGGTCAGTGGTGCCGTCTTCGACAGTTCGTCGCGCACAAGCGTGCCCCATGAGGTGTAGTCGCTGGTTCCACGCCGGTCGATGACCCCCTTGGGCTGCGACTCCACTTTCCAATAGTCGAAATAAGCGTCGCCGTCCTCTGTCCACAGCGCATAGGGCACCCCTCTCACCGATTTGGAGAACGGGCCACTATGAATGCCGACAGCGATGACCGTGCCCTCGCCATACTGGCCGATGAGGTTGGCTATCTCGTCGGTGGCGTTGGGGCAGTTGACGCACCGCTGCCCTGTGAAGTCCTCAATGAGCACGTTGCGGCTCGCCGACACGGGTTTCACATAGATGAGCCGCTCATCCTCGTCGATGTGACTGCAAGCCACCATCGTGGCCATCATCAACAAAGGCAGCAGATATATGGGTCGAAAAGTTTTCATCCGGATTAGAAATTGTAGTTATACGAAATGGTGAAGCCCTTGCTTGCCGGCACGAACCGGCAAACGCCACCCGAGCAGTTGTAGCCCGCACGGGTACGTCCGTAGCCAGCCTGGATACGGTGTGAGCCCACGTTGTAGGTCACGAGTCCCTGATAATAGTGAAGGTCGGTCTCGCCACAGTTATACATGTCGGAAACGGTGAACATGAAATGGGGAAGCACCGAGAGCTCGAGGAGTGCGAAAGCCCAGTCGCCCTGGTCCTCACCAGTGGTGAGATACTGGAGCTCGCCCCTGAGGGTGAGTTTGTTGTTGAACTTATACTTGCCATCGGCCACGAAGATATTGGAGTGGATCATGCCACCCTCACCTTCTACAACGGTTTTGTTGTAGAACTGGTTCATATACATCAGGTTGATCTTGAAATCCTTGGTGAGCCGTTTGTCAATCTGCACGTTGATGTCCTGATAGTACATTTCGTCGCCCCACTTCCAGAACGCGGAGCCGATGCCGTCGGAACCCGGCGTAGGGTTTCCTGCGTTGTCGATGCCATGCACATGCGAGAAGTTCACCTTCACGTTGGTGCCGTATTTTCCACCGAGCACGGTCTTGCGCTTGAAATTGTAGCCCAGCTCAGCCTGATAGGCCCACTCGCCTCCGGGTTGGGTGGCATAGGGATAGAGGGCAGCCAGGGCATAGGTGTGGTCGAGCGTGAATGCCGGCAGATGGTTGAGGAACGAGGAAGTGCCATTCATTGAGCGCCTGGAGCGGAAGGCCATGTTCTCGCTACGTTTGGCCTGTAACAAGAGGCTCATTCCCCGCTTCGAATACGAAGCCGAAAGCATGGCCACATGTCCTTTGCCATAAGTATAACCATTATCGAAAGAAGGGTCCTGTGACTTCTGGGCATATTCGGCCAGCACGCTCACATTGCCTTTCTGCACCCGTGCCCTGACATCGAAGGCGTTCACGTTCTCAGGCAGGTTGAGTTTGTGGCTGGCGTCGACAAAGATATCCTCTGTGCGCTCATGCTTGTTGACCATCGACGCACCGAGGGTAACGAAGGTGCCATTGTCTTGCATGGCCTTCGACCACTGGTCGATGTTCAGTTCCACGTCGCCACCCGAAACGAGGGCGTCGTTGTAACTCCAGTATCGCCGCTGGTATCCCGAGAGCGCCTTCAGGGTGACACCCTTGAGGGGTTTGGCCATGACGCGTGCCCCCAGGAGCGAGTTGTCGATGCCAAGGCTACGCTCCTCATAGGTACGCAGGATGAACCCGCTGCCAAACTGCTCGTAGAAGTTTCCGAGGGTGATTTCCAGTTTCTCGGTATGCATCTTGGCATAGATGTTGGCCAGTCCCCATCCCTTGAAATCGTTCTCATATCCCGGAAGAGGGAATCGCATGAACTCCACCCTTGCGCCCACGTCGACGTTCTTGCTCATCATGTGCAGGTCGGCGTAACTGTTGGTGAGCGCCCACTCGTCATATTTCTGGGCGCCGATATCAGTGTCTTCCTGCGGGAAGAGCACATCGCTCTGTATACTTCCCGTGAAAGTGATTTTGTCGTTGTTCTCGTTCTGTGCCAGGAGCGACAAAGGCAGGGCCATCGCTACGACAGCCAATAGTGAAAGTCTTCTCATAGCCTATTGCACCAGTTCGCGGACTTTCTCAATGAGTTCCTGCTCGGCTCCCTCGGTGTAGCCGTTGTGGCGGTATACGATTTTCCCGGTTCCATCGACGATGAGCACATAGGGAATCATCTGTATGCCGAGAGCCTTCTGGAACTCCATATTGGTATCGAGAATCACGTCGTATGTCCATCCGTGGTTATCGACGAGCGGCTTCACCTTATTAATATTATGAGCCTGGTCAACCGAGATGGCATAGATTTTCACGCCAGTCTCCTCCTGCCAGTCCTCATATACCTCGTTGATGGCATCGAGCTCACGGTTGCATGGCTTGCACCAAGTGGCGAAGAAGTCGATGATGAAAGGCTTTCCGTTGTTGGAGATGGTGTCGGTGCGCACGGTTTTTCCCTCCATCGTCTTGAGAGTGATGGCGGGCAACTGGGCATTGCTGTGACCAACAAACCCGAAAAGGGTGATGATGAGTATAAACAAGTATTTTCTCATATTTCCTTTATAGCTTACATTGACGTGCAAAAATAGTTATAAAAACGCATTAAAAATGAGTTTTTAGTGTTAAATTATGTTTATTACATCTATTTCCACTAACATCTTTTCAGTTTGGCGCAGTCATTGAAAATGGAGCAAAGGGATCGTTTCCGACATCCCTTTGCTCCATCTTCACTATTCAGTGATATGGACTGTCTGAAAAAAATCAGAAACTCAGCACCACGAAACTGCGGGCAGGCACAGGCACTGCGATTTTGTTTCCCTCGGCAGAGAATGTGGCCTTGGCTGGTTTCACCATCTCGCGCTTGCCCACGAGGTTCTCCATCTTCTTGTCACCGGTGAGGAGTACGCTCTCCACCTGTCCCACACTCTTCATTCCCTTGCAGGTAATCTCGACGCTCTGGTCGGTATCAAGCGCATTCACCAACTTGATATAGCGCTTGTTGGCCGTCTTGTCGAGCACAGCGCTGGCATAGAGTCCATCCTTTCCTGTTACGGCCTTGCCATCCTCGGTGAGCTTAAGCACGTTGGTGCCCTTATAGGTGCCATAGAGCATCTGCACATACCAGTTGGCCGAGCGAGCCGTCTGCAGGTTGTCGAACCAGATGAGGTCGGGT
>Ga0256407_10004163_pt1 | contig 24542 bp, 11 predicted proteins | sample RumenRJG_04DNA_FD_193489 | JGI IMG/M metagenome (GOLD analysis project Ga0256407, IMG submission 193489) | Bovine rumen microbial communities from Lethbridge, Alberta, Canada - RJG_04 | ecosystem: Host-associated > Mammals > Digestive system > Stomach > Rumen | place: Canada: Alberta... | reverse complement strand
TCCCCATTTTAAATAATTAATATTTCAAATATTGATTATTGTTTAATAAAATATTTAAATTAAAAATAATTATATTTAAAATAAAATATATACTTAATATTCTAAAAAATAATTATAAAAAAATATAATTATTATAAGCATTAATTATCTAATTCAAAATGTAATTCTTCTCTATGTTCCTTAACATATTTATCAATATCGAATTCCTTAAACCCACAATCCTCATAATATTTAACAATTCTCCTACTCATTTTATCAGCTAATCTAATAGGTTCAGGAACTCTAAAAATAGTACATTTATTAAAAACTTCCAAAGCAGTTTGATTCCCAACTCTATGACCAATACTAACAATAATAGGATTAATGCTTTCATCACTGCTTCTAACAGCTAAAGCCAAAACTTCATTATTATTACCTTTCAATTCAACATAATCTCCTTTTTTTTTTAAATTACTCCTTGCTAATTCTTTAACTTTCTTATCAGTAATTCCTTCAGTAGCAAAAACATTTTTAGAACAACCAATAGTAGGAATATCTTCTAATACACCTAAATGACATGCTATACCAAAATGCTTTGGATGTAAAATTCCATTTCCATCACATAATATAATTTCAGGGAATTTATCTGGTGATTCTTTTTTAAGAAAATTTAATAATGATGTTAAGTGATTTACTTCTCTAAATGCTAAGAAACCTGGAACGTATGGTTCAGTCATTTTTACTAATTGATATTTTTCATATATGCATTTTAGATTTGAATCACATATTATTAATGCACTTACTGCGTATGATGGATCTTTTTTACTAAATGATATGTCCATTCCTCCTATTAAAGATAATGTGGATGGAGTCCATGTGTGGGAATCTGTTAGGATTTGCTTTTGTTTTAAGGAGTTTTGAATTTCAGTCCAGTTTGATATTATTGATTCTGGAATGTGGGATAAGATTTCTTCATATTTTGTTTTTTTGGATTTTTTTGGTATGGGATTTTTTTCCATATTTTTATGTTTTTTTAATTTTTAATATACTTTATTTTTAATTTTATTTTTGAAAAAAATGTGAAGTGTATCATTTAATTCATTAAAAAACATTGAATTAAAAAATAAAATCTTTTAAAAATATATATAAACTTTCAAAAAAAAAAATATTATAGATTAACGTTAAAAGAATGCAAAAAGAAAATCTAAATAGACCAATAATCCATTGTTTCATGTTAGTTTCCTTAGATGGAAAAGCAACTGGAAATTTCCTTTTCTCGAAACAATGTCAACCTTTCATAGATGCATTTATGAAAATGGATCCTGCATATAATGCAGATGGTTTCATATGTGGAAAAACAACAATTGAAGAAGGGTATACAAAAGATGCAAAGATTGATTTATCTCCTTTTAAAGATCAAAAAATTTCAAATACAGAAGATTTTATAATTAAACCTGATCCTTCATGGAAAAAATATTATGCAATATCATTTGATAGAAAAGGAAATGTTCAATGGACAGAAAATCATTTACCAGGAAATGCAAATAAGAAAGTTTTAGAAGTTTTGACTGAAAAAGCACCAGTTGAATACTTAGCATATCTTAGATATATGAAAATACCATATATTATATGTGGGAAAGATGATATTGATATTAAATTAGCTTTGGAAAAATTATATAAGAACTTCGATATAAAATTAATTATGCTTGAAGGAGGAAGTATAATTAATGGTGCATTTGCAAAAGAAGATTTAGTAGATGAAATAACTTTAATAACAGCTCCTATAACAGGAGAAACAAAAGATAAATCTTTATTTCATGAAAGTATTATGAAAAATTTCAAATTAGAATCACATGAAATTATGAAAGAAGGTGGTTTATTAACTCATTATATTAGAGATGATAACAAAATTGATAGACCTTATATTGTTTGTCATATGTTAACATCAATTGATGGTAAAGTTACTGGAAAATTTTTATCAGAACCTAAATGTGATAAATTTTGTAAATATTATTATAAAATTAATGGAGATTATCATGCTGATGGATTTATTTGTGGAAAAAATACAATGATTGAAGGATTTACTGAAGGTTTTCAACCTGATTTATCATCTTTTAAAGATAAAAAAATTGATAGAAATGATTTTGTTGCTAAAAAAGATTATAAATATTTTGCTGTATGCTATGATAGAAAAGGAACTGTTGGTTGGAAATCTAGTGTTACACTTGATGATCTTCCTGATTATAATAATGCACATATTATTGAAGTTTTAACTGAAGAAGCTGGTGATGATTATTTATGTTATTTACAAAGTATTGGTGTTTCTTATATTTTCGCAGGAAAAAATGAAATTTCTATTAAATTGTCTTTAGAAAAGTTATATAAATTATTTGGAATTAAATTCCTTTTACTTGAAGGAGGCAGTTTAATTAATGGTAGTTTCATGAAAGAAAAATGCGTTGATGAAATTAGTTTAGTTTGTTGTCCTCTTGTTGCTGAAAGTAATGATAAACCTTTATTTTATGAAAGTGTTATGGAAGAATATAAATTAATATCAACAGAATATTTTATGGATGGTTGCTTATGGATTAAATATAAACACGTATAAAAATTAAATAAAAAACAAAATATTTGAATAGAAAAAGAACAAATTTAATTTAAAAAAATTTAAAAACCCAATATAAAAAATTTTTGAAAAAACATAAAACATAAAATAATAAAAAAATAAATAAAAAATATATTAATATTTATTCCAATGAACCTTACTTTCATCATATCTTAACTTAGGTTCATTTTCCTTAACAGGATATCCAATAGGAATAATAGCAAAAGGTCTTAAATCATTACTCAAACCAAAAATTTCTCTAACCTTATTCATTCTATCATCAAGTGGAGCAACACCCATCCAAACACTACCTAATCCAATAGATTTAGCTTCTAATAAAATATTCATAGTCGCAGCTGATAAATCCATATCAACATTTTCTGGATATTTCATTTTATTCATTGTTCCTAATGGTATAATACATAATGGTGCCTTTTTAGCTGGTGTTGCATATTGACTTACTTTACTTAATTTTTCTAAAGTTTCTTTGTCATCTACTACTAAAAATTCCCATCCTTGTTGATTTCCAGCTGATGGTGCTTGCATTGCTGCTTTTAATAAGAGTTCGATGTCTGATTTTTGTACTGGTTTATCTTGGAAATTACGAATTGAGGTTCTTGTGAAAATTTCTTTTATTCCTTTGTCCATTTTTTTTATTTTATTTTAATTTTTTTTTGGTTGGTTATTATATAGTATTATGTTGTTTTTAAACATTTTAGATATTTATTATATTATTTTGTTATTTAATTATGATAATTTTTTTTAAAGTTTATTAATTTTTTTTTAATATTTAATATATTATGATGTAGGGAATTAAGGCTTTTATTAATAAATATTTTTATTATAATTAAAGGTATTTAAATAATTTTTATCAAAATAATAAATAAATTATAATTTTTAATTTAATTTTATGAACTTTTTATTTTTTCAAAAACATATATTTTTTATTTAAAATTATTTTATTTTTGATTTAACTTTTGTTTTATAATAAAATATTTAATTATCACATATTTTAAATCATCATATTTAATTTATTAATATATGTTTTATTTATTTTATTTAATTTTATTATAATCAAATAATTTATGCCAAAAAATGCAATATAAAAATTAATGATAAATTTACATTAAATATTATAAATTTTTTTCATTTCCTATTATTGAACTAATTTCTTTATAATTGATTATATTTTTGTTTGAAACATTATTCTTTTTAAAAGGAGGATATATTATTTTTTTTTTAATTTTATTATTATTATTTACAATTATGGTTGGTTTATCAGAAAAAAAAGTTTTACTTTCATCAATTTTATCAGAAAAAGTATTTTTATTTTTTAAACTTTCAAATGTTTCTTTTTTATTTAAAAAGTAATTATAATAATTATCTTTACAAGTATTATGAAATTCTTTCAGTTTATTTAACAAATCATTATTATTAAATAAAATATTTTTATTTAATTCATATCCAATTTCTTTAAAATTATGAATAATTTCATAATTTAGATTATTTTCTTTTTTTGCTTTTTCATAAATAAATAACATCTCATTAAAAAATTGAATTTGAAGTAAAGTAATGTTTTTCATATTATCCAAAATTTTATTAATATCTTTTTTCATATCATCAATTTCTATCAAATTATATTTTAAATCAGCAAATTTCACAACTATATCATTAAATTCATTATCTTTAATATTATAATCATCAAAATTTAATATATTATGAGAAATATGTTTTTCATAACATTTTTCACAAAAATTACATTTACATTCTATACAATATTTAGTAAATAATAAATTATGTTCAAAGCAATATGAATCAAAATCAATATTATTTAAATTAATATGATTCTTCTTTGAATGATATTTTTTACATTTTTGACAAATAAAACCATTACATTTAATACAAAATATTTTCATTTTTTCACATGGACAATAACAAGTTTTACATTCTTTTCCTTTTAAATTTTTTATATTTGAATTTAAAAATTGTTCTAATGTGATTTTTCCATAATGATTATTTGAACAAGTATAGTTTAAAAAAACTGTATGTTCATCATATGATAATGATAATAAAAGAATTTTCCCACATATTTGACATCTTTTTTTTTTATATGGAAGTGTTGATTCATCAACTGGAAAAATAGAAAATAATGTGTCTTCAATAGACTCAAACATATTTAATTTTATTTTTTTATTTAATTAATATAAAGTTTATTAATAATATAATAGTTTATCCTTATTTAATTTTAATTATAAAAAAAAAGGCTCTTAAATCATAATAGTTTATCATTATTATTTTAATTTTAAAAATTTAAATAAAAAAACAGGCTTTTAAAATCGTTTAAATAAATTTGCAAAGAAATGGAAAAAGAAGATAAATACATTATTAATCTTTTAATGAAAAAATATAATGTAAAAATATTAGATATAATAGGCCATGGAGGATATGGAAGTGTATATTTAGGAAAATTACCAAATAATTCAAGAGTAGCAATTAAAGTAATAATAATAGAAAAAACGAATAAAATTAAAATAAAATTAATAACCAATGAATGTTTCTTAGCTAAATCATTCAAAGATTTACATATTATATATACTAATTCAATAAGACAAGATGAATATAAAGAAAAAGGTTTGTTAATTTTTTCAATTAATATGGAATATGCAATACATGGTAATTTGGGTTTATTTTTAAAATATTTATACAATAAAAATTTATTTAAAATTACAATAAATAATGAAAGTTTTAATTGGATTAATAATTCGAATAAAATTTTAATAATTTTTTTTATTAATCAATTAATTGATACTTTCAAATTATTATTTATTTCTAATATTGCTCATCTCGATATTAAACTTGAAAATATTTTATTATGTGATGGATTCTTAATTAAACTTGGAGATTTCTCATTGACAAGACAATTAAATAGTAAACAATCAAAATATGTTTTAGCAAATTCCACTTGGTGTTACCAATCATCTGATTATTATACTGAAACAAAGACAGTTTCATTTAAAAATATTTTCAAAATAGATTTATTTGCTTTTGGATTAATTATATTTTTTCTTATTTTTAAACAACATTTATTTCCTAAAGAACATAAAGAAATGATGAATTATATAACATGTGTAAAAGATATTGAAAGGGGAAGAGAAATTATTGAAAATTATGCTGAAGAAAAAAAATTAAATAATGAATTAGCTATTATTGCTTTGAAATTAATTAATAAAGATATTGAAAAAATTCCAAATATTATAGAATTAGCTGATGATGAATTTTTAAATAAAAATAAAAAAGATATTAATAAAATAAAATCAATAAATCAATTAATAGATAAAAAATTTTTATTTGAAATGTATAAATTTTCAAATAAAACAAATAAAAGAAAAAAATATATTATTGTTTTTTGATAAATTATAATGGTGTATTATATATAAAACTATATATATTTAGTTAAAAAAGTGATTATAAAAAATAGCAATTCTTTTTTTGGAAAATACATCTAAATTTAATAAAATAAACTAAATTAAATTGAAAAGAATATTTATTATACTTTTTTGAAATACTATTTGCTTATATATTTATATTTTATATATATATTTGAAAAATTATTGTAAAAATATCAAATATTTTAATTTTTTTGTAAATTTAATCAATCTAGAAGGAAACCTATTAACTAATATTAAACTAGAAAAAAGGAAATAAAATTAATATACCATATTATAATTATATAAATCAAAATAAAAATTTTTGTTAATTTTATATTGCAATATCAAAATTATTAAACTTAAAATATATAATAAATTTAAATTTATATTTTATAAAAATTAAAATGAAACTTTAAAATAATTTGTAAAAATCAATAATTAATATTAGAAAGTTTTCTATAATTAGAAAAAGATGAAATAATAAGAAATGCTAATTACAAAAATAATCAAAGATAAAAATTCAATTTAAGATTTTATTTTTTATTATTTATATAATTAGTTTTTTAATTCTTAAAATTATTTTGAAAAAAATTTTTATTAAAATTATTTTCTTTTATACATAGATTTAAAATTAAATATTATGTAAATAATATATATTTATTTTAATCGGTGTGATAAAAATTCATATAATTTTTTAAATATTTTTTAAAATTCAAAATGGATGAAACTCCAATAACTAATATTATACCCGAAAAAAAAGAAGAAGAACAAAAAAATGAAGATGATACATTAATACCAATGGAAAATAAAATTTCAAAAGAATCAACAAATATAGAAAATGAAATAAACACCACCGAATTTTTTATAAATTCTCCATTACTTCTCTTAATATTAAAAATATTATTATTTTCAGAAGGAAAAATAATGAGAATTTTTGCTCAAATAGGAGATTTATATTTTTGTATTTTAATAACAAATATTTATGTTGAAATTGTAATAATTTTACTTTGCTCATCTGCAGATAGTACATTTATAATAGAATTATTAGGAATAATATCATCATTTACTTTTGCATTTTTAATGAGAAATCCTACTACAATTGCTTTTTGGGAACTTGCTCAATTTAAATGGATTAGATGTTTAAATCCTTTTGAAACTTTAACTGATTTATTTAATATTAAATTTGGTAGAGCTTATCAAAAAAATATATCTTATATTGTTCATGGTTATTTTGGTATTTTCTTTTGGTTATATTTAATTGCTTTAGTTACAATGGGGAATAATAATGGAATATTTTTAGATATTGTAAATTTGAATTTATTAGTTATTATTCCTATATTAAAATTTATTATTTATTATATTGCTTATTTAATTGTTGCTGTTAAGAATTTTTTTACTCAATATGTTAAAAAAGAAAAAAGCAAAAAAGATCCTTTTAAATTTTGGATTGCTTTAAGTAATTTAACACATGATGAATCACATGATTTAACTTTCCATTGTGGAGAATCATCTTTTCAAATTTCAATATTAACACTTATTAAAGTATTTTTCTCATTATTATCTTATTGTTATATAATATATTTATTTTGTAAAAAGGGATTTACAATATCAGGATTTTTCTTATTAACAATAATATGGTTATTCTCAACAATAATATCAATAGAAATATCAACTCCCTTTTGGATAATAAATAAAATTTATCGTTGGTACTTAAGATATAAAGGAAGATTAGATTATGAAAAAGAAAGACAATATAAAGAATTAAATAGACATTTTAAAGGATTTGTATATTGGAATATATTAGGAATTGCATTAGGACTTATAATAATAATAGCTTGTTTATTTGTATCTCTTCTTTTCAGAGAAAAAGGTTTTGACACAGCATCACGTAGATTCAATAAAAAACAAACATTTACAACTGCAACTTGGGAAAGAGAAAGTGATGAAGAAGCAAAAAAAGTAAAAAGTGCAGTATGCTTAACATCAATATATGAAATAAGTTTACTTAAATTAAGTGCTTTATCACAAGCTGCTTATTTAAATGATACTGAAAATATGATTAATTATTATACAAAAACTATATTTTCAGATGGTAATGAAGTTATTCAAAATATGACTTTATTAACTAGTAAAAATAATGATGGTATTATACTTCAAACTGATATTGATATTCCTGGTAATAAAGAAGTTACTGTTTTTTCAATTAGAGGAAGTAGAACTAATTTAGATTGGTGGTTAGATGTTGAAGTATTTTCATCATCTGCTATGTTTTCACTTTTAAGATGGATTCCTTTAATTAGTAAATTTGAATCAATAACATCTAAAACTTTATCATATCTTTTAACTTTACCTTTAAGAACTTTAGAACAATTTACATTATTTAAAAAATATATTGATACCTTATCAAATGCAATTGATGATCAATTAAAGGAAATTAATAATACAAGATATATTATTTTTACAGGTCATTCTTTAGGTGGTGGTTTAGCAAAATATATGGGAATAAAATATAATATGGAATCTCTTTCAGTTAGTGGACCAGGAATATCACCTTTAGAATATAAATTTATTAATAATAAAGATTATAATAGATATTTTAAAGCTAATTTCTTAGATATTGTTCCAGATAATGATTTAATTCCTAGATTAGAAGTTTCTGGTGGTGTTAGATATAGAGTTATTTGTGAAGAAGGTTTTATTTCTTGTCATAAGATTGATAGAACTATTTGTACTATGGGGGCTATGTGTAGACAAGAATATTTAACTGGAGATATGTGTATGTCTATTTTAGGGAAAAAAAATTATATGGAGATTAGAGAAGCAACTGGGGTTAAAAATGATATTCCTGATATATATAAATAATTATAAGTGGATTTTTTTTGGGTTTTTATATTTTTTTTCTAAAATAAAAATAATTAATAATATATTTTCATTTATTATAATTAAATATTTATTTAAAATTAAAAAAAAGAATTATATGATTATACTTATAAAAGGAATTTTTTTAATTATTTAATTAAATTTAAATTCTTATCAATTAAATAAAAAATGTATTATTTTTTAATGGAAATTTAATTTGATATTCTTTTTTTTTATATTTTATCTATTGAAAAAATTGTACATCAGTTATAAATAAATTAAATTATTAAAAAAATAATTTTTATTCTCAATATTAAAAGAATGAAGTAATTATGAAATTATTAATAGAAACTAAACTTTTAAATATTAAAATATAATGATAAAAATTGTTTTTTAAAGATAAATTAATTAATCACAAAATATATTCTTTTTTAATACTATTCAAAATAATAAAATTTTTAATTATCAAAAATTTATATATTTTATACAGATTAGTATATAAATATGGAAGACTTTATTGATGAGTCTAATTTTACAGTTTTATTCTCAAAAACATTTAATTATGATATTGATTCATTATCTTCTTATTTTGAAAATCCAGAAAATTTATGTAATACTCCAATGAAAAATCAATATTTTTATTTTTATACAAAAAATAATGAATCATTTTTAAAAACAGAAGGTTATGTTAAAGGAACTGATAAATCATATTCAATATTATACAATGTAGGAAAATTAATAAAAACTCCTTTTAAACATTATAGAATATATAAAGTTGATAATTGGAATGGAAATGCGATAAAATTTAATATATTTTTTATAAATTATTTTTATCAAAATACCTGTGAAAATAAAACTATTATTTATAAAATATTATCAACAAAATATAGAAATGATGAAGAAAAAGAAATTTACAATGATTTTTTAAAATCTTTAAGATTTATAGATTATAATGAAGCTTATATTAAAGGAATTGAATTTATGATTAATGATAAATCATTAATAAATGAAATTCGTTATTCAATATTACTTAAAAATAGTAGAGCAGAAGATGTTATTAAATATATTAAATCAAGTGAATTATATATTGAATTATTAGATAGTGATAATTTAAAAGTAAAAGTTAATGGAACAATTGGTAATCCAGGAGTTTCAATTGATTTATATGATAAAGAAGGTGAATTAACAACTCAATATACTTTTGATGAAGAAATTTATGAAAATAGTGATTGTTTTAAACTTCAGTTTACTAAAGATTATAGTAAAAATTCAGAAATTTTTCAAAAATTTATTGTTAGAATAATCAAAATTTCAAATAATGATAGTTTTCTATATGTAAAAAAACAAATTCTTAATATAATTACTTTTGATAAATTAAATCTTCTTAAATATTTATTTTTGATGTTTTTTAAAAAAATAAGAGATAAATTTAAAAATTAATTTCAAATAACACAATTTTATAAATAAATTTAATCATTTAAATATTAAAATGTAAGAATGAAAATAAAATATAGATAAAACAATATTAATTATTAAAAAAAAATAAAGGTTTAAATAATTTTTTTTATTTATTATTATATTTTATTATTTCTTTATTTCTATTTTTTTATGAAAAAATAGAAACTTTATTTCTATTTTTTTATTTATGAAAAAATAGAAATTTTTATGTAAAAAAAATTCAATTTCATATTTTATAATCTTTTAACATTTATATCTTAACATTATTCTTTGTAATATTCAATGAATTATATCTTTATATAAATATAACTAAATATATTTATTTTTCCATCAATAGAAAAAAAAGAAAAGAATACAAAATTTTTTATTTTTTTTTAATAAATCGTCTCATTTAAAAACTATAAATATATATGAAAAAACTACAAATCCAAAATAAATCTTTAGACCAACAAAAAAGAATTCAAATGATTAATTTTCCAAAAAGACCATTAATTAATTTATCATTTAGAAAATCAGATAAAATAATAAAAATTCAAAGTAATTATTTACGAATGAGATTTAATCCAAATCACAATCATGTAAGACAATTTTCAATTAAAATTACTCCTGAATTACCAGATGATTCATATCAACTTTTTAGAAAAATATTAAGATCAGTATCAAAAGAATTAAAATCTCATTTTAAAATTTATTTTATAAATGGTAGAAGTTTATTTACTATTTTAAATGAAGAAAATTCCTCAATTTCAATTATTCAAAATGTTGATGAAATTGAGTATAAAATTGATTTTTCAATGACAAGAAATTTAATAGATTTATCTAAAATTAAAACATTAATTAAAGAAAATATTCAAATTAAAAGTTTCATTGAGAAAATAGTTAAAATGATATTTGATGCTAATAAAGGGTTTATTAGATTTGATGAAGGAAATTACTATGATTATCAAAATTTTATCCCAATAGATGATAAAGCTAAAAGATTAAATGGTTATTCAACAAGTGCAGTTATTACAAATTGTGGATTATATTTAAGAATTAGTGATAAAAGTAAATTTATAAGTGAAATTACTGCATATAATAAATTAAATGAATTTCATAAAAATGGTGTTTGTAAAGAAAAAGTTTTAGAATATTTTAAAGGAAAATCAGTTTTAACTACTTATGGTAGTTTAAAAGTATATAAAATTGAAGGAATTAGTTTTGATAAAAAAACAGATAATACTACTATTCCTATTAAAAATAAAGATGGAACAAGAATTGATGTTACAATAAAAAATTATTATAAACAAAAATATTCAATTGAAATTAAAAATAAAAGTCAACCATTATTAATAATATATGAAGGCAAAAATAATAAAAATATAGAAAATTTAACTAGAAGATATTTAATACCTGAATTGGTTTTTTTATGTGGAATAGATGATGATCAATATAATAAAACATATATAAGAAAAAAACTCACACAGAAATTAAATCCAGATCTAAAAATGTCTAAAATAAAAGAAATAAATAAAATATTAATAAATACAAATAATAAATATTTTACAAAAAGTAATTCTTCTGAAAAAATACAATTAGAATCACCAAATGAAATAAGAGAAAAATGGGGATTACAATTTGGTAATTTTGAAACATTAAATGGAAGAGTATTACCTCTTCCTAATATTCAATTTGGTAATAATGATAAAAATAATATTAAAGAAAATGGGACATTTCAACAAAAAACTTTCCATAAATCATTTGATTTAAATAGTAATTATTGGATTATACTTACAACTAAAGTTGAATATGCTGAAAAAACATTGAAAAGTTTAGAAAATTGTTCTAAACAAATGGGAATTAATATTGAAAAACCAATAGTTAAAGTCATAAATCAAAAAAATAGTAATCAATTAATTGAAAGCCTAAAATCAATTGATTTAAATAATGGAAAAAAAATAGCTTTAATAATATTAGATAATTATTCAAAATATGTTTATTCATCATTAAAATGTTATTTATGTGAACAAATTGGAATTGCATCACAATGTATTCTTTGGGAAAAAGCCAAAAGTCAAAATTTATCATATTGGTCTAATATTTTAAAACAAATGGAAGTTAAATTATGTTCACAACCTTTTCACATAATAATTGATCAAAATTTAAAAATTAATCCAACTATGATTGTTGGTATTTTTATTTCTAATATTGGTAATAAAAAAATTAGAATAATATTGACTTCTTCTTATTCAATGGAACTTTCAAATTTTTATACTCAAATTAAAGAAGTTGATTTAGAAAGTAAAGAAGATTGTTTAATAATTATGATGATGAAAGCAATTGATTATTTTAAAAAAACTTTTAATAATTGTATACCAAAATTTATTATAATTTATAGAAAAGGAGGAAATGAAAAACAAACAGAAAAAATATACTTAAATGAAGTTAGTAAATTTAAATTATTTTTTTCAAATGAATCACAATTTTTTAATAATAATGAAAAAATTCCTTTATGGAATTTTATTACAGTTAATAAAAAAACTGAATTAAAATTCTTTGAGATAAATAGTTCAAATAATTTAAAAAATCCTCCCTCTGGAACAGTAATTGATACAGATATAATAAATGATGATTTATATGATTTTTATATTCAACCACAATATGTTAATATGGGGACTGCTACACCTGTTCATTATCATTGTTTATTTGATTCTACTAATATGCCTTTGGAAATTATGGAAAATATTACATATAAAATGACATATTATTATTGGAATTGGAATGGACCTGTTAGAGAACCAGCTGCTTTGAAATTTGCTGAAACATGTAATAATTTTGTTAGAAATATTAAAATTGGAGATAATGTTAATGATAAATTAAATAATAGTCCATATTATATATAGAGTTATTATTAAATTAGTTTATGTTATTATAAATAAATAAAATAATAAATTTTATTATTTAATTTATTTAAAAAAATATTTTAAAATATTGTACAGATTTAGAATTAATAATAAATAAATATTAAATTTTTAATAAACAACAAAATATGAAAATATATAAACAAATACAATATATAAAATACACAATTATATAATCTATTAAAATTATTAATATATAATATAAATATTATAAAAAAAATATAAATATGATTAAATTAGGAAATGAAAAAGTTGAATTTTCAGAAGAAGAATTGAATAAAATAAAAATTTTATGTGATTTCCTTTTCTTTGATCAATACAAATCATCAGCATCATATCCAAGATTCCAACAAGCCTTTGCAGCATTAATAGGGAATTCAAAAATAGATTTATTTCAAACCTTCAAAAAAATATGTGGAGAAAGAAAAAAATATATAACATTTGGAAGAATGATAAAAGCATTTTTAAAAAGTAAAAAAGAAAAAAATTCAAAAGATGACATAGAAAATTTTTTTAATATAATAATGGATGATAAAACAATAAAAAAAGAAGAAGAAGAAGCAGGAATTGAATATGAAAATGCCATCAGATACAGTACTAAACAAGGTAATATGAGGCATTTTGTATCTAAAGTTTGTGTTATTACTGATGAAACATCAGAAAAAATTAAAGGACTTCGAATTTATTATGATGACTTTTTTAAAAATGATTTATTTTTTAATAAAAGAGGAGAAAAATATATAATTAGTATGGAATTAAATTTAATTGGTGATTTAACTGATGAGGAAATTAATGGAAGAGCAGATATGAATACTATGGATGGTATTACTAATATTTTTGGAACTTTTACTGATAAAATTACTTTTATTGGTTTTAAATGTCGTTCTGGTAAAAATTCATTTTATGGTAAACCTGAAGGTACTCCTTTTTTTTATGGTAGTATTGGTAGACATGTTAAAACTTTTAAATGCGAAGTTAAAAATGGTGTTTTAACATCAATTTTACCAGGATTTGTTGATGTTATTAGAAGAAATTCTTATATTGATAAATCAATTAATGATATTCAAAATGATATTGATCATTGTGATGATTATATATATGAAGAAGAAACACTTATTAATATTAATGATCCTGAAGAATTAGATAAAAATATTAGAAATCCTATGATACCTGATGATTATTTCTTTGATAAGAAATTTGAAGATAAAATTAAAGGAACTGATATTAATGAAATTATACCTGAAAATGAAGTAAAAAAAGATGTTGGGAAATATAGTGTTGCTTCAAAAGAAATTGAGATTGATCCTGATAAATTATTAGAAGAAGCTGCAATGTTTTCTAAATATAAAGAATTAAGAGAAACACTCCAAAATCAAAAAGATTTATTACTTGATACTGGAAGATTTGATGAAATGCCAAAAGATCCTGATGGAGAATATAAAAAAGGTGATTCTATTGAAGGGAAAGATTTAAATATTTTTATTAAAAATCCTCAAAATTATGATAATTTAACTAAAGAAGTTGGTCAAAATGTTGAGGAAGCTATTAGAAATGAAAATCCTGTTGATGAGAGTGAAAAAGAATTTAAATATCCTAATGTTGAAATTATTAAAACAAAAGATACTCGTTTAAATAATAGAAATGATATGCAAAATTATTTTGATAATATTAATAGTGGTTATTATGATAGAGTTATTGGTGGTTTTGATGATGAAAAAATAGATATGACTATTTATGAGAAAAAAGAAACAAAAGAAGAAATAATGGAAAGTGAAAAAAAAGCACAAGGAAATTGGAAAAAAGTTTCAGAAAAAATATCAACTAATCAAGGAATATTTATTTTACAAACAATAGGTTCTGTGATAAAAGCAACAAAATTATTGAAAGATGATTTAATGAAAAAAGGGAAAAGAATGACTACAAAGGAAAGATTAAATTTATATAAATTATTAAAAATTAATAAACCTATTATTGATATGTTATCTAAAGCTCATATGGAGGAATTAAGAAGAAAAGAAGAAGAAGAAAATGTAAAAAATCAAATTGAAGAATTGAAAAATAATAAGGACTTAACAGATGAAGAAAAAAGGAATAAAAGACAATATATAAAACATAAACAATCAAATGCAATTGAAGCAGCTTCTGAAATATTTAGAGAAAAAGCAAAAGAAATTCATGTTAAAGATTTTCCATTAATTTCAAATAAATTAGAAAAATTAAATGAAATGAAAAAAAATGTAAAAGATAAAAAGAAAGAAGAAATAATAAATGAATATATGAATGAATTAACACAAGATAAAATTGCAATAATAAATGCAATAAAAGAAAAAAATAGAGATAAAATTAAAAGTGAAAATACTGAAACATATAATAATATAATACAAAATAACCAAAAATTAAGAAGCAAAATGATAAAAAATGAATCAAAAGATATTAAAGAATTCCAGAAACAAGAAGATCAAGAATTAGAAAAACAAATGCCAAAAACAAAATTAATATCATTTAATAATATACAATTACCAGAAGGAAAAAAAATATTCCGTAATCAAAAAGTAAATACTTCAGTATTTTCAGATACATTATTTAAACCAATAAGAAAAAGTTTATGTTCACTTACAGAGAATGGAACATGGAATTTACCAAGTAGAGCAAATAAAGATGATGTTAGAGGATGGGAAAAATATAATTGGACATCTGTAAATCATATTTTAGATTCTCCAAATTATCAAGTTTATTATGATGATATTAATTCAAATGAAATTATACAAGGAGATTTTCAAAATTGTAATTTTATTACTGCAGTTGCTGCTTTATGTAAATATCCTGAATTGATTAAAAAATTATTTTTATTTAAAGAAAAAAGTATTGAACATGCTTATGGTGTTTATCTTCGTGTAAATGGTATTTGGAAATTAATAATATTAGATGATTTTCTTCCTTATTATTTTGATACTGAAGGACAATATCGTTTTGTTTTTTCATCATCATATAAAAAAGAAATATGGATTTGTTTATTAGAAAAAGCATGGGCAAAATTAAATGGTAATTACATAAGATCAATTGAAAGTTCACCATCAGAAATTTTTGATGTATTAACAGATGCTTATACTGATATTTTATATATATCACCACCTGAAAAAGATGAAATATACAAAGCATTATATGATGGTCAAAGTAAAGGTTATATTTTAACAGCAGAAACATCAAATGAAAGTAAAATAGAAGAATATGGTTTAGTCCCTTTTAGAGCTTATATTATTTTAGAAGTTATTGAAATAAATTCAAATAATAAAAAAGTTAAATTAATACATTTAAGGAATTTATGGGGTAATGGTGATGAATGGAATGGTGATTGGTGTAATTCATCATCATTATGGACTCCTGAATTAAGAAAAATATGTAAAGTTCAAGAATTAACAAAAGAAAATAAATTATTTACAGGAACATTTTGGATGTCAATTGATGATTTTAGTAAATATTTTTATATTACTTATATTACTCATGTTAATCAAAATTATGTTAATTCATATAAAAAAATATCTAAAAATGATTGTTTAAATGGACCTATGGTTCATAAATTAATTGTTAATGAAAATGATACTGATGCTTATATTCAACTTCATCAAAAAAATCCAAGAATAATATTAAAAGATTTAACTCGTGTTAATAAATCTGTTTATGGTTATATTATGTTAACAGATGTAGAAGGTAATTATATTGATACATCAGGAAAAGGAACTTTTAATAATTGTTTGCATAAAAAATTAAATAAAGGAGAATATTATTTAATTACTGATTTAAATTTCAGATTTTTTAATATAAATCATGGTTACAGTATTTCAATTTATTCATCTTCTCATATAGAAATTAATGAAGGTGATGTAGAAATAAAATCATTATTAGATGCTAGTTTAATTAGTTTTTCTCAAGGATTAAAATTTACTGATGTAAGTGGAGCTAAATTAATTTCTACTGATATTGGTAATTGTCCTCTTAAGGCTGCTATCTTAGATAATACAAATGGTAATGAGAATTTATTATTCAAAGCTAGTTTGAAGAGATATGGAAAAAATTCTGCTGATTTTTATTGTGAAAATGGAAGAGAAAAAGAAAATGAAATTATTAAATTTGTTATTAAAGGAGATTGTGCTGTTACTATTGCTTATCCTTATACTAATTCTTCTTTATATGATTTAAAAATGAGTGCTTCTAAAGAGTAAAACATTTTAATTATTTAACAATATTTAAATATTAAAAAATTTTATAATAAATTTCAATATGTATATTTTAATAATTATATAAATATGTCGAATTCTTCTTTAATTTTTACTAATTTTAGTAAATTTATCAATAAAGAAATGATTGAAAATACATTAAATTATTATGGTTATCATTATACACAAATTTCTTTTAATTCAATAAAGCATACTTGTACAGTTAAATTTGATTCACAAGAAAATGCTTTAAATTTTAGATTTAATTTCCATCTTACCAAATTTATTGGTAAAAAAACAGTATATATCTCATTTTTAAATAATAATAAAAAGAATGATCCTTTAAAAGAAGTTTTTGTAGGGAAACTTGATAAATCTATAGAGCCTAAAGATTTTTATGTTTTTTTCAATGCAATTAGAAAAATTGAAGATTTTAAATTAGCAGAAAATGAAAATGGAGAAAGTAATGGTCATGCATGGATTCAATTTTTTACAAAAAATGATGCAAAATTTATAATAGAGCATTACAATGGTTATAAATTAGGAAATCAAAAAATTGAAGTATGTCAATTTGATTTAAATAAAAAATTAGATAGTGATATAAATAAAAATATTAATAATATATATAATCCTAATAATAATATAATAGATATTAATTCAACTTATTCAAATCCTGTATCAATTAGAATAAGTAATATCCCAAATTATTGGGAACTTAAAGATATTATTCAATATTTTAAACAATATAATATTAATAATATTATTTTTTCAGGATTAAAAATTGATAGAAATAAAACTAAAAAAGTTGCATTTGGTAATTATTATGGAATTGAAAATGATGATAATTATTTTAAATTAATGTATGAAATTCCATATTATGAAATTGAATTTTATAATGAAAATAAAAATAAAAATATATTTAATTTAAATTTAAAAAATTTTGTTTTATATTTAAAAAAATATCAAATATGTTCTCAAAAAGAAGATTATTTTAAATTTGCACATTATATTTTAGAAAATAACTTACAAAATCAATCAGCAAAAAATATGGAAAATATATATCAAAATTTTATAAAAGCTGATGATTTTATATTTAAGAAACCAAAAAAACATTTAGTAATCAATAAATTAATTCCAAAAGATGAAATGAAAGAAAAAGAAGCAAATAATTTAAAAAATGTTAAAGATGAAAATGAAGAAAATGAAATTTATGTATCTTATCTCCCTCCATATTATTCTGACAATCATTTAAAACATTTATTTTCAAAATTTGGAGGAGTTAAATATTGTTATGTTAGGAAAAATTTAAAAAATATTAATAATAAATTAATTACATGTGTATATGGATATGTTTTCATGAAAAATAAAGAAAATATTGAAAAAGCTATTCATAAATTAAATGGAACCAAAATTGATAAAAGATTTTTTCCAATAAAAGTTGAAAAATATAAAAAGAAAAAAAATTATAATAACAATTATAATTATATTAACAATAATAATAATATGTATAATAATAATATTAATAATAATGAATATTCTGAAGAAAATTTAGATAATTTTATAAATCAAAATTATGAACAAAATTTATTAAATAGAAATTATCAAGTTAATAATAATTATATTGATAAAAATTTATTTAATTTTATAAATAATAATAATTATAATTATAATAATAATTATTATTATAATAATAATTTAGAGAATGATAATAATTATTATTATAATAATTATATAGATTATGAAGAAGAAGAAGATGAAGAAAAGGAGGAAAATGAAGAAGAAAAAAAAATAGAAGATGAAAATATAAATAATTATGAAAATGATGAAGTTTTAAATTTAGAAGCTCCTCCACCTTCATTTATTTAAAAATTTTAAAAAAACAATTAAAAATCAATAAACAAATTTTTGTATATATAAAATATAAAAAAAAATAATTTATTTGAATGAATATTTATTTATTAAAAGGGTATGATTAATTTTATTTTTAAAAAAGGTAAAAGAATTTAAAAAAAAACAAATTTTTAAAATCTAAAAAAAATATATAAATATTAATTTAGTTTTAAGCATAATCAAACATATAAGTAATATTACCTCTATAATTTGTTTTAACCTTAACTGAAAAAACTCTTCTAGTCATACTATTAATAGTAAAAGTAACAGTACTAGCATTAGGATTATTAACTTCATACAAACCTTCCATCATTAATTTCATATCCAAATTTCTTTTAGAACCATTTTCCAATCCAATATAATAACCATTACCACTTTGATGTAAATATTGTTTAATATAACCTTGATTATCTAAAACTTGACCTTGTTCAGCAAATACTGCACTTACAATATCATCTGAACTTGAACTTGAATTAGTTTGATTAGTATTATTTGTACTAGTATTCTTATTTGTATTAGATGATTTTGATGAACTTTGTCTTGCACTTGTTTTTAATTCATATGAGTATACTGAACCATATGACCATGGCATATGTACGAATACATCCCATGTATCTGGAGTTATTGTTTTTGATAAAGATATTGCATTTTCACTTCCTGATTCTAAGTAGAATGATGCACATTTATTACCTCTAAATACTAATGAATCTGTTAAAGTTACATCGTATGTTCCTTTATTGTTGTCGAAGAGTATGAAATTAAAGGGGAATTCATCACATGATTTACTTTGATATAATTTTCCACCTGCGAAATCTTGAGATTGAAGTTTTGATTTTGTGAAACTGTATAATCCATCTTTGAAAACTTCACCTACTTTTTTATTTTCATTGAATGAAAATTTAACTTCTGTTGATGAATATGCAGAAAGATTATAACCATTCATTTTACCTCCTTCAATATATCTAAAATTAGCATCTGAAACTATATAATATGTTCCTTTATTTAAATTTACTTCAATTGAACAATTCATTGTTCCTGTACTATTAGAATTTATGAAATTAGAATCAGAATCTACTAACATTAAATAAATAATAACTGGTTTTTGATATGTACCATCATCAAGAATAATCCTTGGATTTTTTTGATGTAACATAAAGTAAATATGAGTATTATCATTTAGAACTTCTACCTCCGTTAATATAGGACCATCTTTAGATTGTTCTTTTGTAATATGGAAAGTTTGATATAAATAATTTTCATGTAAATGACAAATCCCTAACATAGTATAATAAGTAAGAAAATGTTCAAAAGACATCCAAAATGAACCATTATCTTCTTGTTTATTACTCTTACCACATTGTTTCCTTATATCATCTGTCCACTTTCTACTTGAATCACACCAATCACCAGACCATTCACCATTACCCCATGGATTCCTTAAATGAATTAATTTAACTTTACCACTTTTTGTAGTAACTTCATAAACTTCTAAACAAGTATAAGCATGACCAGGTACAAGACCTAATTCTTCAATATTTAAATTATAAGTATCACTAGAAGTACCTGCAGTCATAATAAAACCTTTTTTTTGACTATTTACTAATTTTTCCCAAATTTCATTTGATTTACTATTATCAATTTTAATTTTTTCAGACCAAGCATTAGTAATTACATCAAAAACTTCATGAGGTTCACCTCCAATTGCCTTTGCATAATTTCCATTAAGTTTAGCCCAAGCTTTCTCAAGTAAAATTACCCATAATTCATTTCCATTAGTTGAAGTAAAAGCAGGATTTTTACCATAAGTACCATAACAAGGAATGTAATCATCAACTAAAACAAGTTCCCAAACACCACCAATTTTATAATAACAACCATAACAATGTTCCTGTGATTTTTCTTTAAAATAAAATAATTTTTCAATTAATTTTGGAAATTTACAAAGAGCAGCAATAGCTGAAAGGAAATAACAATCACCTAAACCACCTTGTATAATATCATCAGCTATAATTCCATCATAGAAAACTTGATAATTTTTAGAATTAAAAATATTATCTGCTCTTTCCCAAGTTATTTTTTCCCATCCTTCAACATCACTTGATTCTATACCTTCAGGGAAACTCCATCTACCATATGAATCAACAGGACATAAATTTTTTTTTAAAGGTTGGAATAATTCATCAGTCCAAACTTTATTTTTTTCACATAATTCTTGATTTTTGAATATTTTTACCTTATCTAAAATATTTATTTCATTAATTGAAATATATTGTGTTTGTTCTTTTACTTTTTCTTCTTCTTGTTTGTTTAATTCTTCTATTTTTTTATTTTCTTCTTCCATTAATTTTTTTCTTTGTTCTTCTTCTTCTTTTAATGCTGCTTCAGCATCGTAATTTAATTCTTTCTTCATTTCTTCTTTATGAACTTTATTTAAATATTCTATTATATCATTTTGTTCACTTAATAGTTCATTATAATATTCATTTAATGCTGTTTTTTCTGAATCTTTTGCTTTATTTAAATATTGTTTTACCATTTCAATTGTTTGGTTTATGTTTTGTAAATCTTCTAGAGTATATGTTTTTTGTTCTTTTTCTTCTTTTTCTTTTTGAGCGTTTGATTCTTCTTCTGCTTTTTGCCTTTCTTCTTCTATTAATTTCTGTTTTTCTTCTTCTTCTCTTTTTCTCCTTTCTTCTTCTTCTTTTTCTAATTCTGCTCTTTTCCTTTCATCTTCTTCTTGTTGAATTTGTAATTCTTTCTCTTTTTGTTCTTGGATTCTTCTTTGTTCTTCTTCTAACCTATTTTTTTCTTCATTTTTTCTTTTTTCTTCTTCAGCTTTCATTAAAGCTAATTTTTCTTTATCAGCTTCTAGTTGTTTTGCTTCTGCTTCTCTTCTTAAAGATTCTTCATGAGCTTTACTTAACATAGAAATAATATCAGCATTTGATTGAAGAACTTCATACATTTCTATTTGTTCTTGCATTGTGTATTTTGAAGTATCACCATTTTGTGCTGCTTTCAAAAATGAAATTGCCTTTATTACTGCTCCTATTGTTTTAATAATATAAATTCCAGAAGCTTTTGAATATTTTTCTGAAACATTTTTCCAATTTGCTTGAGCTTTTTTAGTTAATTCTGCAATTTGTTTTTTAGTAAGTTTTTGTGTAGTTGTTGTAGTAGTTGGTTTTGATGGAGTAATATCAATCATATTATTATAATCATCATAATTATTTAAATAACTATTTAAATAATCTTCATAACTTGAATATGTATTAAATGTAACAACTGAATTTTGTGAAGTATTATTGTATGAAGTAATATAAATATTTGTATTTGTTCTATTATTTGCTGTATTATTATAATAATCAGCATATGTAGTACTATAATTTCCATATGGATTATATGGAGTATTATTATCATAATAATTATTATTGTATGATGATTTATTTGATGATGAGTTTTGAATATCATAAAAATAATTTTGTAATTCATTTTCATTTGAAATACCATATGCTGTATTTCCACCTCTTGAATATTGATTATATTGTACAGTTGTGTTTTTTTTCTTACTTGCTTTAACTTCATCTTTACTCACTTCAAATTTATTAACATCTCCTTTAATCAATTGGGAATTAATATTATTAATATTTTCATTTTCTATATCAAAACCATCAAATTTATCTTTTCCTCCAGGACCACCAAATCCACCACTTTCAGGTCCTCCTGGACCATGTTTTTGCATCCCATCAAAATAAGTATTTTCAGGTTGTGGAGGTGGTCCTTTAAATCCTTTCCTAATTCTTTTACCAACACTAGATAATAAATCTTTATAATTTTCTTTACTTAACAAAAAATCAATTGTTTTAATTTCTTCATTACTATCACCCCTTTTAAGTAACATATCTAATTTATTTTCAACTCTTCTTTGAGGAGGATTAGGTACTCTTCCAAATTCTCTTCCAAAACGATGATGATGTCCTCTTTTTTCTTTTTTCTTATGATAAAATTCCATTGCTTTATTTAAAATTTGTTTTTCATTAAAATTTTCTCTTGGTTTATTATGTGGCATTCCTTTTGGAGGTAATGCAAATCTTTGAGTTAAAGGTCTAAAATATTTATAAGCTTTCCCAGAAATAATATCATTTAAATGTGGATTAAAGAAATGTTCATCATCAATTAAAGGAGTAAAAATATGATGAGATAAATCTTCATCTTTTAAATTTGAAAGTACTTCTTCTTCAAAAATTGGTTTATCATCATTAATATAATTTTGATTTATTTCAAATAATTTTTTATCAATATGTGGATTTACTCTTTCGACTTCTTCGAAATAAGGGAAAAAATAACATAATAAACCATCTTTAACTTGAATATCAATTGCTTGAATTTGTTTTTTAAATTGTCCAATAATAAAAGGAGTTCCTGAAGGAGAACCAATAAAAAGTGTTTTTCCTGAACGACATTTAAAACCTAAAAATGTAATTGTATCTTGATAAGTTCCAATTATATGAGTTATACCATCTCTTGAATTTATATCTGGAAATCTTTCTTTTTTGGAATTTTCTAATATTGATAAATTAATTTCTAAACTTATATAAATATTTTCATTTGATTTATTTAAAAATAAATCATTTTTGAAAAAGTCATCATAGTATATTCGAAATCCTTTTATTTTTTCTTTATTTTCATCTGTAATTACACAAAATTTTGATATTGCATACATTTTTTTTCCATTTTTATTTGTTGTATATTTTATTGCTCCTTCGGTTACATTTCCAATTGAATCACCTTCTTTTTTTATAACTTCTGAAAATAATTTGTTTAAAAAATCTTTTGTTTCATTTGAAAATTCATTTTTGTTTTCTTTGAAATTAATATATGCTTTAATCAATCTACGAAATGTTATATATTTGTGTCTTGTTCCACATATATCTTGGAATATTTTTTGAAGAGCTTCTGATGATAAATTTTGAGTTAATATCCCAAAACATTCTTCAAAACGAGGATATGATGCTTTATCCTGGTATTGGTCAAAACAAAGGTAATCTCCTATTATTTTTAATTTTTCTAGCTCTTCATTTGTAATATTAAGATCTGTTTCCGACATTAATATTTTTTATTTATAAAGTTTTATTATATTTTTATAAGAAAAAAGTACATCTATAAAGTATTATTAATTTTTTTATATATTAACTTTAATAAAAAAAAT
>Ga0256407_10004160_pt1 | contig 24560 bp, 13 predicted proteins | sample RumenRJG_04DNA_FD_193489 | JGI IMG/M metagenome (GOLD analysis project Ga0256407, IMG submission 193489) | Bovine rumen microbial communities from Lethbridge, Alberta, Canada - RJG_04 | ecosystem: Host-associated > Mammals > Digestive system > Stomach > Rumen | place: Canada: Alberta... | reverse complement strand
GGAAATGAGAAAGAAAGAAATTAGAATAATTAGAAAAAATACGTAGGATAATGGCGGAGCCGAAGTTGCCCACAGATTTCCACAGATTTTCACTGATTTATATTCTCAAACCGGCAGGCTATTATGCATTATGAATTATGCATTATGAATTATTATCGCCCACAGATTCGCACAGATTTTCACTGATTCTTTCTCAAGCTAGAAAGCATATCATACCTGTCAGTTCTCTACTCTCAACTCTCAGCTGTGATGTTGCCCACAGGAGGCAGCAGAGCCGCCGGTTCCAAGTTCAAGGTTCCAAGTTCAAGTTTTGCCCACAGATTCGCACAGATTTAAAAGATTTTTTGAACTGTCTATGACTGATTCTGATCTGATATCTGTGCGATCTGTGTGAACGACAACACAAATTGGCACAAATGACCACAAATTATCAAAAATTCTTTTGCTCAAACTGGTAGGCTAATATAGAAGTTCAAGGTTCAAGGTTCAAAGTTCAAACTTCAAGGTTCAAAGTTCAAGGTTCAAAGGTAATCACACTTATCACTTCTCACTTCTCACTTGTCACTTAGATAAGCTTCTCACTTAAAAAGTGTTCTTCTTTCTTCTCCAATCATGTTCTTCAGTTCCTCCAGAGAATGGGCGACGAGGAGCTGGCGGTCGATATCACCGCGGATGACGCCTTTCTGTCGGAGGTCGTCCATCATGCGGATGAGCGAGTCCCAGAACCCTTTCATATTATAAAGGATCACACGTTTCTGGTGGTAGCCGATGCTGGCCTCTGCCACTACGTTAAACACCTCGTCGAGCGTACCCACACCGCCGGGCAATGCCACAAACACGTCGCTTTGCAGTTCCATGAGCTGTTTGCGGTCGCTCAGATTGTCGCAGGGGATATGCACGTCGAGCCACTGCGAGGTGCGGCCCCGTTCCTCTACTTTCGAGGGAACCACACCGATGACGCGCCCTCCACCGTCGTGCACGGCACGGGCAATGCTCTCCATAAGGCCCAGGTCGGTGCCTCCGAATACCAACGTGTGCCCTTCTTGGGCCATCCATGTCCCCATCTCTGCCGCCATGCGGTAGTAGTCGGGGTCTAACTGACTGTTAGCTGAACAATAAACTGCTATCTTCATACCGCAAATTTACATAAAAAAGTTGAATGAAGGCCTATCGACACACATATTTTGCGTTTTCTTGATGAATTCTGGTTCAGTGGCTGGGGCTAAGAAAAAACTCTACATGCTGCTTTTTTCTTATTGAAAGTATGAATAATAGCCAATTATTTCGTATTTTTGCAAAAAATCTTAGAGATGATGAAAAAACAACTATTCTTACTGATCGTTTTGGCATGCGCTTTTGTGACAAGCGTCAAGGCCGAGTTCCAACTGGAGCGTCCCAAACTGGTTGTGGGCATTGTGGTCGACCAGATGCGGTGGGATTACCTCTACCGCTATTACAACCAGTTTGGTGAAGGCGGTTTGAAACGTCTCATCAACGACGGTTACAATTTCGAGAACATGCATTATAATTATGTACCGACCGTGACCGCTGCCGGCCACGCCAGCGTGTTCAGCGGAACGACACCTGCCTTCCATGGTATTGCGGGTAACAACTACTACCTGAACGGGAAGAAAGTGTACTGCTGTGGCGACACAACGGTGCAGACTGTAGGCTCGAAGAGCAAGGCCGGCCAGATGTCGCCGCGCAACATGATGGTGACAAATATGTGCGACCAGCTGCGCCTGGCCACCGACTTCCGTTCGCGGGTGATAGGTGTGAGCATCAAAGACCGTGCCGCCATCCTGCCTGCAGGTCATTCCGCCAATGGTGCATTCTGGTTCGACAAGTCGGCCGGATGCTTCATCACCAGCACCTACTACATGCAGGACCTGCCACAATGGCTGAAGGACTTCAACAAAAAGAACAAGAAAGACCTCAATCAGGACATTGCGCCGCTGCCCATTGGCGTCACGCTCACCACCCGTATCGCCATTGCCGCCCTCGATGGTGAGCAGTTGGGTAAGAATCCTACGGGCGATACCGACATGCTGACGGTCAGCTATTCCAGTACCGACTATGTGGGCCATTCTTTTGGCACCCGTGGCGAGAAGACCGACGAGATTTATCTGACGCTCGACCGTGAGCTGAAGGTGCTCTTCGATGCGCTCGACCAGCGTGTGGGACGTGGCAACTACCTGCTCTTCCTGACTGCCGACCATGCCGGATGTCACAATGCCAAGTTCATGAACGACCATAAGATGCCCGGTGGTGTGTGGAAACAGAGTGCGAAGAAGAAAGAACTGAATGCCCTGTATGCCCAGAAATACGGCATTACCAACATCATCAGCGATTTCTTCCAGAACCAAGTACTCCTGAACCGTGCCGCCATCGAGGCTAAGAACCTCGATTTCTGTGCCGTGAGACGCGAGATTGCCGCCAAGCTGGCCGAGGATTCCCTCCTGATGTATGCCGTTCCATTCGAAGAAGTGGGCAGTTCGTCATTGCCGCCCGCCATCCGCGACCGTGTCATCATGGGCTACTGTCCCGGTCGTTCGGGCGACATTCAGGTCATCACCCGCTCGGGATATATGGACTACAGCTATGAGCAGGGCACCACGCATGTGGCCTGGAATCCCTACGACACACACGTGCCGTTCATCATCATGGGCTGGCATGTCAATCATGGCTTCACCAACCGTCCGGTAGCCATCAACGACATTGCCCCGACCGTCTGCGCCATGTTGAAGATACAGATGCCTACCGGCTGCACGGGCAATGCCATTTATGGTGACTAAGTAAGGTGCGCGGTTGAGAGACTACTCCCCTGTGTACTTACCGATAAAGAGAACAATGCCGCTTCCACGCTCTTTGATGAGATAGACAAAAGGTCTGTTGGCGTGGAAGTCGCGTTTCTCGTAAACAGTATTCTGACTGGGACCGACAGCCGTTGCGAACCCCATCTCTGCAATGGTGACAGCGGCGGCTTTCGATCCTTTCTCATTCACTTCTATCTTGGCTTTCTGCTTCATCTTGTCGACATAGAGTGTCCCTTCGTTCACCATCCCGGTAAACTCGGCAAAATCACTGTTGAAGGCCAGTGGCATGCCCATCTCGCTCAAGATGTCGGGCAGCTCCTCCATCTCTGTTGCTGTCTCGAAACGTGGTATTTTCACGTCGACATCGCAAATACCCTCCTGATAGGTTTCGCCCACTCCGCAGAACTTTGGTAAGAGGTCGTAACCTATGCGAGGCAGGATGTCGTCGATGGTTTTGCCTTCGTTGGGCAGCACGATGGTCATTGTGAAGGCTCCTTTGCCATAGGGTAGGTAGATGCTGGTATAGTCGGGACACTCGCCAAAGCGCGCTCTTACGCGTTGGTGCATCATGGGTATCTCCTTGCTTTTGCCCGTGATGGTTCTGAATGTCTCGTTGCGTGTGTATTTCTCCTCAAATTTCTCTGTCCAGTCGGCTTTGAAATAGATGGCATTCAGTAGGTACATAACTGCATTTTTGCCGATTTCATCGATGATTTTGGGTATCATCCCCTTCGTTTTGTCGTTACACCAGTCGTTGATGATATTCACCGACGAGGGGTTGCTGAAGTCCAGATTGTCGATGGTGGCTTGGTAGTAGCGCTCCATGTCGGCGGCAAAGGCCTGTTTGGTGGTCGCCTTGTCTTTGTTGACAAAAATGCTGTTGGCGATGTTGAGTGTCACCTGAGGGTCGAGCGTCTGCATCTCATCCATGAGTTTGGCAAAATAGCCGTTGATGGCAGTAGGCTCTTCTGTTGCCATCCCCAACACACGTTGAATCTGTTGACGGGTCTCGCCGGTAGCACCGCTCTGCAGCATGCCCAGCAGATAGCTCACGCTGATGGGCGAGCAGAAGCTGCTTTTAGTGCCATCGATGGCATTGATGCGGTTGAAGAAGTTGAATGCAAATTGGTTGTTGGCTACAGCAAAAGCCTGCTGTTCGCCAGTCAGTTGAATCTGCTGTTCGGGAATGACCATGTTGACTACATAGTTGTCGGGCAGGCTGTCGGGCAATTCCGATGATGCGCAGCCTGTCAGCATACCAGCGACAGTGATAACGACCGCTGAGAGATAGATGTTCCTGATACTTTTCATCATTACTTTTCTTTATGTTGTTTACCCCTTAAACACAACAGTTCAGAAAACCTTGCATGGATTCACCACTTTTTTTCTTTATCACTGCCAATCTACTGTCAGCCGGTGAAGCATGGTGGTGCTTTCGCCACATGAGCCGGTATGCTGTATGGCGATGCCACCAAAAGCATTGGGTGTGATGTCGGCAGTGAGGTCTACCACATGCGGCAACTGAGCGTCGGCAGGTTGGGGCGTTTCTGTTTCCACATGTGCGGTCAGTTTGGTACCCTTCACCTTCAGGCTGATGGTGCATCCTGTGCGATAGCAGGTGGCCGATACGGGGTCGGAAATGGCTGTGATGTGGCCGTTTTCATACCGCACGAGATAGAAATCGACGGCCTTGGCATGTTTCACCGTGCGGATGATGCGCAGTCCGTAGCCAGTGAGGGTATGCGTGTCGAACTTCAGACACACGTCCATATATTGTCCGGTGGCAGAGCCGAATCCTTGTCCTGCGGTTTTTGTGGGGTCTACTCTCAATGTCAACGACATATCTCCATATTTATCTTCCACGGGTGTGTACATCATTCTGGCTCCCCGTTGTGCCTGCAGGAGTCCACTTCCCACGGCACCATTGTATCCCTCGCCATATTCCCACATGGGTTTCTGCCGGTCGAAACTCCAGGGAAATGCTGCTGTGTCGGCAGGCTTATAGCCGTCTACTGTCCACCCGCCCTCTGCTATCTCCGGTTGCCAGTCACAATAGAAATGGCTGAAGTCGGTGTCCATCTTACGATGTTCTGTCACTTGTCTTGCCTTCACGCGCGTACCTTTTCCTTTCGTCTCCGTCCATTCGCCTGTGCTGCTCCGGCTGGAACAGGGTTGTAGCCGGGCCTTCAGCCGTCGTCCAGTCTCACCGTCGGTCAGTGTGATGCCATTGCCCACACCTATCGGGCGCCCGTCGGCATACCACACGATGGCCGACAGGTCGGTGGCTCCTTGCAGTCGGAGACGATAGTCGAGCCATGCAGCGCCCTGTTCTATGCGTATGTGGGGATGTTCAACTATGGCGGGTGGGGGCAGTACCGATGGCTTGACCTTCAGCAGACAAGCAGCCTCGCGCCCGTCGTCAGCATGGGCTGAAATGCAAAAAACAGCCATTTCATCGGTGTTATTTATAGCTTTGACCTCTATCGATGTGCCTTCTGTCGCCGATAACTGCACATACCCGACATACTGCGCAGGCACTTCCCATCTGATGTGCTCGTCGGCAGAGCCAGCATGCAAGCATAATGACTCTCCGCCCGTCACCAAGGTGGCTTCATGCTTGTCAATATTCAAAAACATAGGACCGTCCAATGGCCGGTTGCCATCCATCACAACCGAGTTCTGCGGCTGCCGGTTGCCAATGACATACGGCTGGCCGTTCATCGTGAAATCTTGCTGATAGCATCGCATCCATGGTTGCGGATAGGCTGTCCATCCCAGGTAAGTGTCCTCAGGGGCATGATAGCGGCAACGAATCAGTGTCAGCGGTCCGCCTTGTTTACAGAAATACATCTCACGGTTGTCGCTCTTTACGTAGAAGTCGCAGTCGATGAAGGTGGCACCTTGTCCGAAAGTGCTCCAAAACGGTTTCTGTCCGTACAGGTCGATGTCGCAATGGCGGTAGGTGGCGGTGCCGTTCAGCGCATCATCGGTGCACTCGAAGTGGCAACTATCGTATGCTGAGGTGGCCGCGCCGTTCAACGGATTGAGGTTCAGCCGGCTGATGAACCGTACGTTCCGGGCCGACAGATAGGCACCGTGCACATAACCCACATGGGCCTGTGTGATGGCCTCACCGCGTTTCTTCCTGTTCAAGGCTGGCAATAAGGGATAGTCGAGGTCCACATTACAATAATTACCCATGGTGAGATGGCTCACCCACAGGCTGTCAACGTGGAAATCAAACATGGTGAAATTGCCTATTGCTCCCTGCGTCTGTCCTCGTTGCGAAGCCAGGACTACACGGCTGGCATCGGGTGTCAGTCCGATGAGATGGAGCTTTTTGTATCGGATGGTCATGCCAAAAGGCTCACGACCATTCTTCCCTTCTACCACTTCCGGCGTGTCAGGGTTGTCGACCCAATATACGTAGGGCGCCAGATAGACCCTGATGGTCTGTCCGTCGGTCACCTGTTGCACGTGGTGCATGGCATCTTGAAAGGTGGAAAACACATAGGGAGGCATCTCATGGCCGCCGTTGATGTGCCCATTCACCAAGATACTATGCTCGTTGAGGGCAATGGTTTGTCCGTCATAGCCAAATGATGCGCCCCTGATCACAATGGGATGGCTGGCATCGAGCGAGATGTTTTGCGCCTGAGCCGTCAGACAAAGCTGAAGACCCAGCAGCAGGATGCCGATGAAGGCTGTCGATTGTCGGTGAGTCATTCGTTTGCTTTTTTGTTGGAATCATCCATCGAACCGCTGTGGTGGTCTGATGGTTATGCATTTGCCGACGGCAGATTGACCTCGAGCTTCTTTCTGAGCGTCAGTATGTTTTGTCCGTTTAAGCGCTCGTAGTTCATCGAGTCCATCAACTGTCGTACAAGATAGATGCCCAGTCCGCCAATGGGTCTGTCCTCAGCCGACAAGGTCGTGTCGGCATCTTCTTTGGCGGTGGGATCGAAGGGAACACCGTTGTCGGTGATGATGAACTTCAGTCGCAGGTCGTTGGCTTCGGCAGCTATATTCACTTCGCCCTCGGTGCCCGGCGGATAGGCATAGTTCATCACATTGACCACTGCCTCTTCGAGGGCGAGGTTGAGGTTCATGGTTGCCGACATGTCGTAACCCAGTTCCTCGGCAACCTGTTCGACAAATCTGTTGAGGTCGGGGATGGTTTGCACATCGTTGGGCAGGGTGATGCTTCGTTTCAGTCGCAAAGGCCGTTGCTTCTTGGTATACTGGATGAAGAGCATCGTCAGGTCGTCGCTCTGCTCGGCATCGCCCACGAACGCTTTCACGGCGTTGTTCATGTCGCTCACGTTATGCTCCAACGTCGACCGCTCGCTGGCATCCTGTTTTCCCTCCTTCATGACCTCGGCTACCTTGAAGACACGCTTTCTGCCGAACTGCTGGTGCGAGGCGTCCTCGGCCTCGGTCAGTCCATCGGTATATAAGAATATGGTGGTCTGGGGGGAGATAACGGTCTCTTGTCCCTCGAATTTATGGTCGGCAATGATGCCAATAGGCACGTTGGGCACTACGGGCAGCAACTCTACATGGTTCACTTTCTCCTCGGTGGCATCGGCTCCTGCCGGGGTGATGAGTATGGGCGCGTCGTGTCCGGCATTGCAGTAGCGCAGCCGTCCTGTGGGCAGGTCGAGCACCCCGATGAAGAACGTAACAAACATCGACGATTCGTTCATGTTGGCCATCGACTCATTCATCAGTTCGGTGATGCGTGCCGCATTCGACTCATGTGCCGAGATAGTGCGGAACTGCGATCGTGTAACGGCCATCACCAGCGATGCCGGCACTCCTTTCCCGCTGACGTCGCCGATGCAGAAGAACAGTTTCTCGTCGCGGATGAAGAAGTCGTACAGGTCGCCGCCCACCTCTTTGGCCGGCTCCAACACACCGAAAATCTCAACGTCGTCGCGGTCGGGGTAGGGTGGGAATGTCTTCGGAATCATGGAATTTTGAATGCCGCTGGCAATGCGCAGCTCGCTGGCGATGCGCTCTTTCTCCGTGTGAATGGTCTGTATGCGCTTCAGCTGCCGTGCCGCCCGCCACAAGATATATCCCAGCAGGGCTAGGCCGAAGAGCATGAGCAGCATCAGGTTGAAGCCCACGGTGCGCAGACTGCGGTAGATCTCCTTATCTTTGCAGATGATGGCCATCGACCATCCTGTCGTGTCGTCAATAGGAGCGAAGTAGACATAGGTTTTCTCGCCCAGGTCGTTGTGTACCGTCAGCTCGCCTTTCTCACCGGCTATCATGCGGCGGTTCACTTCGGTGGCCATCGTGTCGTTCATTTTGTCAGACACCTCTAGGGCGTTCTTACGCATCACCAAGCTCTCTACGGGACATGCCATAATCTGGCCTTGCCGCGATAGCACGATATTCTCAGAGGGATAGCCGTGGTCGTCGTTGATGATATGGCTCAGCCAGTCGAGCGATACGTCAGCACCCAGCACGGCCACCACCCGTCCTGTCTTGTCGTGCAACGGATGGGTATAGGTGGCTACCAGCGTGCCTGCTCCACTGTCGTCGAAGTAAGGTTCACTCCACCTGCAACTGTCGGAGGTGATGGTGCTCGTGAACCAGTCCATCTTCAGATAGTCGTGCTGGGCAGAGCCTACCTGCTTGCACTCCATGCGGTTGTTGATGTTTCTCACCACATAGGGCTCAAACCAGCGCCCTTTTTGCGGGTAGTAGTTCTCAACGAAGCCAATGCCCGCTCCGATGATGTTCTTATTGTCGCTCACCAACTTCTCCAGAATCAGGTACATATCGTCGGCATTCCTCAGGTCGCCCTCGACCGCCCACGAGATGTTGTTGGCAGCCACCTCGACGACCGACATGATGCTCTTGATCTTGAGGCTCGTCTCGCGCAGTTCGCTTTCCGCCCGTTGCTTCACGTCCTTGCGGATACCATCGTAAGAGAAATAATAAAAGATGGCCAGGGTCAGGCCTAACAGTAATCCTGGAATCAGCAGAACGATGAGTCCGCGTTTGCTGCGCGGCTGGTCACCTGTGTTAAAAGCCGAAGTATTTTGGTCCATAGGAAAAAGGGTTTTGTGATGATGAGTGAATAGCTGCTTGAAGGGCATAGAATGCCTATCGACTACAAAGTTAGCATTTTTCATTCAAAACTCATTCCATTTCGCCTATTTTTTGTGTTGTTTCTTTCAATTCAGGGATGAAACAGGGGGTGTAGATGGGGAGAATGGGGAATCGATGCGGCAATGCCGCACCGTACAGGACCTCGGTGAGACATTTTCCTGGTGGTCCTGGTTTTACTAGTTTTGTTATTTGTGACTGAAAGAATTAGGGACCTCGGTCATTATTCGGGCAAAACAAGCAGACCTGAGCGGCTGACATCCTCGGCGGTGGCTCCCACGGCGCACGCTCCTGAGCGGTGAATGCGCATCAGGGCACGGCCATTGGCGGCTTGTATGCGACGGGTACCCGTGCTGGTGCCTTGATTGTCAAGCAGTTGTGCATCGCCCGCGACAGAGAAGGTGATGCGGTTGGCGGCATCGAGGCACCGTATGCCCTTTGCGTCGTATAGCTGCGCCTCAACCAAAAGAGTGTCACCTTGTTCGTCGAGTGTCCTCAGCCGTACCTCTGCAGGGGCGCCCCATGTGGCAGTTTGGTAGTCGAAGGTTATCTCATCGGTGAGCTTGCCAGCCACGGCACGAACCACATTGGTTCCCTCGCGGAAGCAGACATCCCAGTGGAAGCCCTGGGCGGGGAAGTCGGTCGTACGACGCTGGCGACGGCCAGCAGAATGGCCATTGACAAATAGCTCTACTTCAGGGCAGTTGCTGTAGACCAGCACTTCGCGCGTCTGTCCTGCCTTGCCCCAGCGTACGGGCCATGAGTGACCGTAGATGTGGAGCATGGGCTGTTTGCTCCAGTAAGACTGGAATACGTAATAGCTCTCCTTGGGTGTTCCGTCGCGCTCGACGACCCCCTTCTGGTTGACGTATGGGATGGGGTTGTCGGGACGGAGTGGGGTGGAGAAGTCCTTGAAGGTCCAGAAGGCGCTGCCTGTGAGGCTGTCCATCGACTGCTGTTCCTTGAGGTGCCAGTCGAAGAGTCTGACGATGTATGATTCCGACCAGTCGCCATTGCGGTCGCCGGCCTCGGTGTCGGCGGGCATCCGTCCGTCGGCAGTGGGGTATTCGGTATGCCGGCCGGCATGGCTGTCGCCGCCCCACTCGGCATGGAAAAAACGGGGATGGCGGGCGATGGCCTGCTGTGACATCTCGCGGTAGTTGGTGTATCTGCGACTGTACCATCCTGCCCAGATGCTGGGACTGTAGACATCGGTGATATCGCTGCAGAAGTCGCAGCGGCGGATGGTGGTGAGACGGGAGTTGTCGAGTTGGTGGGCCAGTGTGTTGAGCTCACTCATGAAGGCGCGGATGGAGTCTTGCTCAAACTCGGCGAAGTCGCCGGGCCAGTCGTTCTCATTGCCCAGTCCCCAGAGGATGATGCTGGGATGATGGCGGTGCTGGTTGATCATGGCAGTCAGCATGTTGCGGGCCTGCTGGCGGTAGCGCTCTCCGCCGAGTCCGCCACGGCACCAGGGAATCTCTTCCCACACGAGCAGTCCCAGTGAGTCGCACAGGTGGAGCACGAGTTCCGACTGCTGGTAATGTCCCAGGCGGATGAAGTTGGCCCCCATCTGCTTGATCTGGTGCAGTTCGCGACGTGTCTGTTCTTCGGTCATGGCAGCCCCCACGCCGGCATGGTCGTCGTGACGGTGGGTGCCGTGCAGCAGCAACCGCTGCCCGTTGAGCATGAACGGACCATGCTCGCGAAACTCGTAAGAGCGCAGACCGAAATGTCTGCTGACCGTGGAGTGCTGTCCGTCGGCCACAGCCTCGACCTCACATCTATATAGATAAGGTGTGTCGGGACTCCACAGCTGCGGGCGCTTCATGACGATGTGCATCGGGCGGCCGCATGCTGTTCCCCGTTGCTGCTGGCTGTGAATGAGCTTACCGTTGGGATGGTAGATGCGGAGGGTGATGAGCGTATTGTCGGAGTTGCCTGTCAGCAGTGGAGTGACAGTGACCGCTGAGGCTGTGGCATCGATGCGCACGTCGTCGACACCCGCTGCGGGCCGGTAGACGAGGCTGACCGGCCGGTAGAGTCCGCCATAGAGGTTGAAGTCAGACATGTCGGAGGGAATCATCTCCACATCGCGGCTGTTGTCGCAGCGCACGGCAAGAGGCAGTTCGCCGTGGCCTGCGTCGGTGATGTCGATCTGCCAGCGGTCGTAGCCGCCCACATGCGACCCCACCTTGCGCTGGCCTATAAAGACGTCGGTCTTTTGTCCGCTGCCCTCAAATACCAGCAGCGTGCGGCCCTGGGGATAAGGATTGGCGACATGGATGTGCGTGCGGTACCAGGCCGGTCCCTGATAGTAGTTGACATCGGGGTCGACGGCATCGAGGGCATTGTAACAGTGGGGCAGTGTCACCTCCTGCCAAAGGGGCACGCTCTCGGGCTTACCGGCTTTGACGGGGCGCCACACCTCCCATGTGTTGGCCATGTCGTGGCGGATGAACTGCCAACCATGGCTGAGGCGGACCGTGTCGCGGCCTGCCGGCTGAGCCATGGATGACATGTGGGAAAAGAACGGGAGGAGAGGAATCAGGGCGAGAAACACGCGCTTATTTACAACTAACCTAATACTCAACTTTAAAAACAATTTATGTATGCCGTGTTTCATTTTCAATGATCCTTTTGTAATATGTAATACCAGAATCCTTCCTCCCGAATGGTTTTATTGTGCGGCGCTGAGCGCCTTTCGCCTCAACAATGCCTCGAGGTAATAATAGTCGGCATAGTTGATGGGAACGTCGATCTCGTCGCCCCCCGGGTAGTTGCCGGTGGAGTGCAGTAGCAGGAATCCCTGTGCCGTCTGCGGAGCCGGCTGGTAGTGGTTCTGCAGGCTTTGCATGATGCGGTTGGCGATGTCGATATATCGGCGTGCCTCGTCGGGCTGCACATATCCGGCCAGTTCGTAGAGTCCCGAGGCAAAGATGGCCGCTGCAGAGGCATCACGTGGAACGCCACCGTCGGCAGCGGGCCCTTTGCCTGTCTTGATAGCCGGGTCGCGCATGTCCCAATAGGGAATCATGTCGGCCGGCATATCGGGCTGAGAGAAGAAAAAGTTGGCAATGTTGCGTGCCTGTTGCAGGAACTCATCGTTGTGGGTGTAGCGGTAGCACATGGTGAACCCGTAGAGTCCCCATGCTTGTCCGCGGCTCCACACGCTCTCGTCGGCAATACCCTGATGGGTGATGCGTTTGATGACGTTGCCCGTAGCAGGGTCGTAGTCGACCACATGATACGATGAGAAATCATCGCGGAAGTGGTTCTTCAGCGTTTTATTGGCGTGGCTGACAGCCATCTCGTAGTATCGTTTGTCGCCTGTGAGGCGAGTGGCCTCGAAAAGCAGCTCGAGGTTCATCATGTTGTCGATGATGACCGCATACTGCCAGCGGGCAGGTGTGCCCCAGCTCCATGAGCGGATGCAGCCCACGCGCTCGTCGAAGCGTGAGGCCAGGCTCTCGGCCGACTGTAACAGCACATCGCGGAACGACTCCTCGCCCGTCAGGCGCCAGCCGTTGCCAAACGAACTGCCCATCATAAAGCCCAAGTCGTGGGTGCCGCGATGGTTCTTCACGTTCTCGATGAGCCATGTGTTGCTCACGGCCTGTTGCCGCCAGAAGCGGTTGTGGCTGTACTCATACATCAGCCACAGCTCGCCGGGGAAGAACCCCGAGCACCAGTCGCGCTCGCCCACAAGCCGCAGGCTACCGTCTTTCTCCACGCAACGGGGCATCAGCTTCGACTTGTCGGTGCCTTTCTGCCGCGCTTCCTTCACACGTGCCAGCTGGTAGCGCAGCTGCGTGTCGGCCGAGGCAAAGGCATCGTCGGTGGTGTCGGGCTCGTAGTAGAGCAGGAAGAAACGGTCGCTCCAGTTCATGCACAGATGGTCTTTGGCTTTCTGCAGATAGTCGGTGCGTGTGGGATTGAGCTTCCAAGCGCGGTAAAGGTCCTTGCAGAACTCATTTTGCTTGTAATCCCACTCACTGATTTGCTGATAGGGCCACTTGTCGACGCCCACCCCCACATAGGGCAGCATGAAGTCCATGGCCTTGTAGAAACCGGCACCCTCGTCAGAGACGGCATCGTCGATATTGATGCCCATGTGGCGGCCCATCTGGAACACGTCGATCATGTGCGAGAGATTATACTGTGAATAGCCGAATGCCAGTGTGCGGCGCAGCTCCTGCGGCTGACGGCCGTCGGGCATGACCTGAGCGAATATGCGCTTCTCGGGGAAGTCGCGTACATACTGCTCGGCAACCTTCATATTACCCACATAGAGGGCATAGGCAATGACCTGCACATCGTGGGCAATAGAGTGGTTGTTGCGCTGGTTGCCCTCCTCGATGCCCTGCTTGCTGGTGAGAATCCAGTCGAGGAACTTGGTGAACCATGAGCGCAGAGCCTTCTGGTCGTGCTTGTTGAACGATGGCGACTGCTCGAGCAATTGTACGGCGTCGAGCATCTCGACAAATGAATAGCCGTCGATGACGCCATAGCAGCGGCCACGGCCTTCGTAGCGGCCGGGAGCCACCTGCGCATAGTTCAGGTTGGGGTTCATGCGCGTGTCTTTGTTGAGGAACCACACCTTGAGTTGCTCAACGGCACGACGGGCATACTGCTCGTTGCCGCTCAGATACCACGCCAGCGACAGGGTGGTGACCCGTGATGCCATGTCAGACAACTTGTTGCGGTCGTAGCGCTCCAATTCGGGATTGGAGATGCCGTCGCGCGAGACATAGGGCAATCCGTCGGGCTTAGCTGGGTCGGGCCAGAAATAGCGTGAGAGACTCATGTAGTCGTGCTTGTCGCCGCTGACGGGAGTTTTCTCCTTCATCATCACCGATACCAGCTCGGCGGTCATCTGGCGGTCAGCATCCTTGAGCAGCTGACGGTATGCCGCCGCATAGGCTGGTCGGTCGAGCGACGCTTTCACGTTGGCAAGATGCACAGGGTCCCAGATGGACTGTGCACTTGCCGACATGAGCGATACAATCATGGCCGCGGTTATTACTATAAGCCTTTTCATAGACAACGGCCTGACGTTACTGAATGGTTACTTTCACCTTGTAGTTCTGAGTGAAGGCATGCACCTCATACTGTCCTGTGATGTTGTTGGGAGTATAGGTGTTAGAGATCTTGATTTTGCCGGAGTCATCGACATCCTTGGGGTCGAAGGTCAGCACGGTCACATCGCCCTTGGCGCCGTTGAGGGCTTTCAGATAGATGTTCTGTACGCGGTGGTTGTTGGTGGTGTCGGGGCTCTTCAGGTCCCATGTCATCACAAAGGCGCCGTTGGCACCCGGTTGCAGGGCGCTGCCGTTGGCATCGACAATCTGATAGTCGGTGCCCAGCGTCAGCTTGCTGTCAACATAATAGAAAGCCTCTGCATTGAATGAGCGTGTGCCTGTGCACCAGAACTGAACGGGAATCTCGACTGTGCTGCCCTGGCTGACCTTGAACGTCACGTCGTTTTTCAGCTGGCCCCAGTTCTGGAAGCCAAAAAAGAACTCATTCATCTTCTCAGCATTGTCGTTGCCCCACTCATCGTCGTCGCAGGCGGTGAACACAAAGCCTCCGCACAACAGGAAGAGCACACCCATCAGCTTCAATATATTCTTTTTCATATTGCGTTTGTTTTACGTTTTGTTACTATTGTCACTCATCACTTCTTAATTCCATCCCGGGTTCTGCTCGACGCTGCCCTCAGAGGTGGCAATCTCGTAGGTGGGAATGGGATAATAATAGTCGCGCTGCGGATTGAAACTGCGTGTTGAGGCTTCCTCAATCACGTAGATGTCGGCCTGGTCGGTGACCTTGGCACCCTTGAACATGCCGCCTTCGGTGGTCAGACGGGGCTGGATGTCCTCGCGCTTGGTGCTGGTGTCCACCTCGCTGTACTTCAGTCCGAGGATGCTGACGGGCAGCACTTTCTCGGCAATCTTCCAGCGAATGATGTCGTTGTAGCGCAAACCCTCGTCGATGAACTCAACCAGACGCTCGCGGCGAATCTCGTCGAGTATGTTCAAACCGTTGGCCTTCGCAAAGTCGTTGGTCAGTTTGGCGGTGAAACCGGCACGGGCACGGACGGCGTTCACCGTCTTGTCGAGCTGAGCATCGGTGATGCTTCCATTGTACTCATAGAGCGCCTCTGCGTACGACAGCAGCACCTCGGCATAGCGGATGATCATCTTGTCGACGGTCTCCTTGCTGTTGGTGGTCCACTCGTCGAGCATGAAGCCCTTCTTGATGCCGTAGCCGTAGCCGTGTTGGTTGCTGAATGGCTGATAGCCGCCCTTATAGGCTTCCTCGCCGGTACGGTAGATGGTCATGGCCAGACGCGGGTCGCGGTTGGTGAACACATCGTCGTAGCTGGTCTCGGGAATCACTGCCAGCGGGCTCTTCTCGCGCGGCAGACCGTCGGTGCAGAGGAACTGGTTGATGGCCTGGCGCGTTACGCTGACGCCGTTCTCCAACTGACGTGAGTTTCCGTGGGTGATGGTGGCTCCGGCACCGTTGGGACCGTACACTTTCACAAACACATTCTCTTTGTTCTGGCGGCCTTCTCCATCGAAGTAGAACAGCTTCTGGAAGTCGGAGTAGAGGGCATGCTTGCCACTGTTGATCAAACGCTCGGCAGCATCGATGGCCACCTTCAGGTGTGATTTGCTGTCGGCACCGCTCAGTGAGTGGTATTTCACGAATGTACCTTCGTACAGACCGATGCGCGTCAGCAGTCCGCGGGCAGCCGATTTAGACACACGGCCCCAGTCGGTGTCGCTGCTCACATTGTCGATGTCGGGGAGCCATTCCTCGGCAAAGCGCAAGTCTTCGTAGCACTGCTGGATGACCTGCTCGCGCGGAGTGCGGGCCATTTTGATATCGGGATCCTCAGTAGAGTCGAATGCCTTCAGGATGAGGGGCACGTCGCCATATTTCTTCACCAAGTCAAAGAAATGGAATGCACGGAAGAAGTATGCCTCTGCCATCCAGCGGTTTTTCTGGGCATCGCTCAACGGAGCGTTGGCAGCCTTGGCGATGATGTTGTTGCAGACACCTATTTTATTATAGGGACCCGTCCAGTCGTCAGACTTGGCAGGGACACTCCAGTTGCCGTTGGAGGTGGAGTTGGGCGAGCTGCCCACGATGTCGTCGGCACGCCGGTCGTGGTTGAAGCCCGGCAGGTCGACATACAGTTTGTTGCAGGCGCCGCGCAGGTCGGTCTCACTCTTCCAGAAAGTATTGTCGGCCAAGACGGTCTCCGGCTCGCGGTCCAGCTCACAGCTGGTCAGTGCCACAAAGCCACAGACAACGCTGATGACACACATTGATTTGAAAATATATCGTTTCATAACTATTCTGTTTTATGGTTACTGATTACGTTGTTGATGTCATCTTAGAGGGTGATGTTCACACCGAAAGCCCATGTGCGGAAGAAGGGATAGTAGTTACGGCCTACATTGTTGCCCGACTCGGGGTCGAACACCTTCAGCATGTCGGAGTGCTCCCAAACGTCAGAGCCCGACACATAGACGCGCAGTTTCTCAATGTATTTGCGCGAGATGGGGATGGTGTAGCCCAGTGTCACATTCTTCAGGCGCAGGTAGGCTGCATTCTGAATCCACTTGTCGGAAGGCTGGAAGTTAAACCAGTCGCCATTGTAGTTGTAGAGGCGGGGCCACATGGCGTCTTGGTTCTCCTCGGTCCAATAGTCGCGATGGATGGTCCAAGGCATCTGATAAGTACGTGCAAACGGTGCGATGGCCTCGCTGTCGATGAGCACCTTGCGTTTGGCTACACCCTGGAACATCAGGGCCAGGTCGAAGCCCTTCCACTGAGCTGCGAGGTTCAAGCCGTAGAGGTAACGGCCGTTGCTGTTGCCCAGGTAAACCAGGTCGCCATGGTTCTCTTTCGTTCCGTCACCAGCACCAATCTGATGGTCGGGCTCGCCTTGCGTAATGTACTTCACGTCACCGGCGCCGATCTTACCGTCGCTGAATGTCTTGAAGCCCGGGTGGTCGGCCTTGAATTGGGTATATTCATCCTTGCTGGTCCAATAGCCGTCGGTGGCATATCCCCAGATGGTGTTCATCTCATAGCCCTCAAGCAGGCTGACATTGCCGGCAGTGATGACGTCAGCGCCGTCGTATTCCATCAGCTTGTTGCTGCTGTCCGACAGGTTGAAGGCTACCTGATAGCGGAAGTTGCCAATCTTGTCGTTCCAACGGATTTCGAAGTCCCATCCCCATGTCTTCAGCTTACCCACATTGACGCGTGGAATGCCGATACCGATGGTGTGGGGCAGCTGCAGCGACGACAGCATGTCGTTGTTGTATTTCCAGTAATAGTCGAAACTGGCATTCAGACGGCCGTTGAACAAGCCGAGGTCAACACCCACGTTGGTCGTCTCGATGGTCTCCCAAGTCTTGTCTTTCGATGCCAGCTGACTCTGATAGTATGATTTCTCGCCCATGTAGACGGTGCTCTGGGCGATGGTCGGGATATAGTCGTAGAGTCCCAGGATAGCTCCATTACCGAGTTGTCCCCAAGAAGCGCGCAGCTTCAGGTTGCTGATGAAGTCGGCCTTGAACCACGGCTCCTGGTTGACACGCCAGGCAGCTGATACCGATGGGAAAGCCTTCCAGCGCTTAGCCGGTGCCAGACGCGAACTGCCGTCGTAGCGGATGTTGGCCTCGAAGAGGTAGCGCTCGGCAAAGTTGTAGTTGAAACGTCCGAAGTACGACATCATCGACCATGGCTCAATATTGTCGGCAATGGTGGTGTTGGTGGCCACAGAGGCATCGTAGTAGTTGAACGAGTAAAAATCGTTCGAGTTCATGTTCTTGGCAGTGCCGCTCATCTCGTCCTTACGGTAGTTCTCGTAGCTGGTACCGGCCAGGAATTTGAAGTTGTGCTGTTTCTGCACGTCGAACTCGTAGTTCACCGTAGCCTCGAACAAATCGTAGTAGTCGTTGTTCTTGATGCGGTACAACTGGTTGGGCGAGTTGTAGTCCTGACGCTTGTTGTCGCCTCTCATGCCGTACCATATCAGGTAGTGTCTTTCGCTGCGGCCGCTGTAGTAACCTGCACGGCGGCTGGCGCTGAGGTTGAGGCGCAGGCCTTTCACCAGGTTCTTCACCGTCAGGCTGCCCTTGCCGATAAATGCCTCGTAGAGGGTTTCGTTCACACCGCCCTCTTTCATGACCTGGATGGCATTGAACTGCAGGTCACCATTGTAGGGATTGGTGGCGTAGTTGACGTCTTCCTCAGGATTGTAGAGCAACTGGCGGGCACGGCTGGAGTAGAGGTTGTTCATAATGGCCGATGCGCCGCACGAGGGGGCATTGTTCTTCTTGCTCTGGTACTGTACGTTCACGCCCAGAGTCAGATACTTGTTCAGGTCGGCGTTCACCTTGGCATGCAGGTTGACACGGGTGTTGTTGTTCTTGCCATACTTCAGCATACCATTCTTATAGTAATAGTTGGCCGACACCAGGTAGTTGATGTCGCGTGTGCCACCCGACACCGACACGCTATGGTTGGTCTGGTCGGTATGGTTCTTGGTGCCCTCTGCCACCCAGTTGGTAGCCGAGAACTCATCCCAGCGTCCGTTGGTGTTGTTCGGACGATAGTTGAAGTTGGGGTTGCCTACCCAGCCGCTCATCTCGTCGTTCCATTCGGCCTTACCGCCCTGGTTCATACGACCCTCGTTGATCCAGGCCTGCTCTTCCCATGCGGGCAGACGCTTTGGCATGTTGGCAGGTGTGTTGAAAGCATAGTAGCCACTATATGTGATTTTCGGTTTGCCGGCAGTTCCGCTTTTGGTGGTGACCAGCACCACACCGGCAGCGGCACGTGCTCCGTAGATGGCACAGGCAGCAGCATCTTTCAGCACGGAGATGCTCTCCACATCATCGGCATTGAGCAGCGACAAGTCGCCCTCCACACCGTCGATGAGCACCAGCGTGGAAGTGGAGTTGGCCGACGAGAATCCGCGGATGCGCAGACCGCTGGTCTCTGAGCCCGGCTCGCCGCTGGAGCGCAGAATAGCCACACCCGGCATCTCACCTTGCAGGGCCGACAGTACATCGGTAGAGGGTTTGGCAGCCACCTTCTCACCGTCGATGGCGGTGACGGCTCCCGACAGGTTGGCCTTCTTCTGGGTTCCATAACCCACGACCACCACCTCCTGCAGCGTCTTGTCGTCTTCGCGCAAGAAGATGTCACCTTTCACCTGCGAGGCCTTTAGCTCACGCTTTACATAGTTGACATACGAGAAACTGACGGTGGCACTCGGGGCAACCCTCAATGTGAAGTTGCCGTCGTAGTCGCTCACCGAGGCATTGTTGGTGCCTCGTTCCATTACTGTAACACCAATTAAAGGCTCACGTGTCTGAGCATCCAGCACACGGCCTTTCACTGTCAGACCGTTTGTCTGGGCAAACAGTCCCACATCCATCAGTAGCAGCAGGCAAAGCATCCAGCCCAGCCTTAATGCTCCTAAAGACATTGTTCTTTTTTCCATAGATGATTAAATTAGTAAAAGATTCTGCCGCAAAGATAGGTACAAAACGTGCGGCTGGTTCAAAAAGTACTACATCACGGTTACTATACCAACACATCAAACATACATCAATACTTTCTCATCAAAATAGCAAATAGTTAATAATCAGCAATTTAAAAAGATAAATATTACATCATTATATTTTTATGTTTTTTCTTGTTTGGTATTGAAAAATTATTTATTTTTGCAGAAACATTCAGTGACCTATGAGAACTGTCATTCTTTCATTTCTTCTCTGTTTGCAGACGGTTGCACCGGCAGCATCGTTCTGGCAGCGGGCCGTGTTTAACTTCTCACGGCAGACCTATAATGCCGCCAACCAGAACTGGATGGTGAGTCAGGCCGAAAACGGATGGATGTATTTTGCCAACAACAAGGGACTGTTGGAGTACGATGGCGTCTATTGGAATACGTATGCGATTGACAATGGTGCCAAATTGCGCTCCCTCAAGATGGCAGGGCGCCGTATCTATGTAGGGGCACTCGGACAATTCGGCTATTTTGAGGCAGGTAAAAACGGCCGTCCGCAGTACACCTGTCTGTCGAAACAGTTGAAGAATGAGGGTATCATCAACGTCTGGAACATCCACACGATGGGCAATAGTGTCTACTTTCAGGCCGATGGGGCAGTGTTTGTGCTGGAGAACGGGCATATCAGCAAAATCCCCTGCCATCCTGGCATCACATCGTCGTACGTTATCCATAACTGTCTTTATGTTGCCACGAGCGATGGCGTATATGTGCTCCGCAACCGTCGTTTTGAGAAATTGGGCGGTATCTCTTTGCCGCACGGAGCCGCTATCGTAGCCCTGTTGCCCTATGGAGACAGTATATTGGTGGTCACAGGCGATTTTGGCCTCTATGTGTATCGTACAGGTGAGTTACAGCGGTGGACTGACGGCGGAGGCGAACTCATCGTCCGTAACAAAATCACATGTGCGGCCGTCAGCGACCGTTATCTGGCGCTGGGCACTACGCAAAGTGGTGTCATCCTCGTTGACCGTCGTTCAGGTGCTACCGAGCAACTCTCGCGTGACGATGGTCTGCAGAACAAAACAGTGCTGGCAGTGACGTTCGACCGCGACGGGAACTTATGGCTGGGCCTTGACAATGGAATTGCCAATGTTGTGCTCAACTCACACCTTAGTTTTATGAACAGCCAGTTGGCTGACATCGGTGCGGGCTATGGCTCGGTCAACTATGCCGGCAGCCTCTATATGGGTACTAACCAAGGCCTCTACCGTATTGGCAAGATACAGGACGGGGACGCTGTGCAGGGACCGGTCTTTATCGAGGGAACAGCAGGACAGGTGCATACCGTGGACCTCTTTGATGGTAAGCTGTTTTGTGGTGGCCGTAATTTCTTTGTGATGGTCGACGGCAACCGTGTGGAGCACTTCCCCATTAGAGGTGTGTGGCATGTTTGTCCTGTGGGACATCGGACAGATGCATTGTTGCTGGGTGACTACTGGGGACTGAAGGTGCTGCGCAAGAGAGACGGCCAATGGACAGTGGCAAACAAGGTGGAAGGCACTTCGCTCTCGGCCAAGACCATGATGACCGAAGAAGATGGCAATGCTGTGTGGGTGGCCAATAAAACCATGGGACTTTATCGGCTGACGCTGAACGACAGCCTGACACGCGTGGTGCGAACGAGAAGATATAATACGCCTCAGTTGCCCATTGGCGATAATGTGTGCGTGACCCGTATCAACCATGAGGTGGTAGTGGCTGCGCGGCAGGGACTGTTCAGATATAACATAGCTGACGACCGCCTTGAGCCACACACACAGCTGGAGAAACTGATGGGCGAGGGAACAGGATATACATATATCTATCAAGACGAACGCAAAAATATATGGTATGTAGCCGACGGCATACTGGGCATCCTTCGCTACGACGCCCGCCATAATACCTATTATAAAAATAAAGGAGAAACCTATCTGAGCGACGAACTCATTGAGGATTTTGAGCATGTGGGCGTGATGAGCGGCGAACAGGCCATCATTGGCACGCAAGAGGGTTTTGCACTGCTCAACTATGGACGCAAGCAGACATCGGCTCTGCCGCTAACTCTGCACATCAGGCGCGTCATTGCCACCAACGGCAACGACTCGTTGCTCTACAGCCGTAGCTTCTACCATGAGGACAGTCCGCTCAACATCAGTTATGCGCACAACTCGCTGCGCATAGAGTTCAGTGCCAATAACTACGACAAGTCGCAGACCGTGCTCTATTCGTTCCGCTTGCTGGGGTCGCCCGACGACCAATGGAGCAGTTATAGTCGGCAGCACATCAAAGAGTATACCAACCTGCGCGAAGGAAAGTACACCTTTCAGGTGCGCATCGTCACAGCCACCAACCAACAGCCGGTGACTGCATCGCTGACATTCCGCGTGTTGCCGCCATGGTATCGCTCGTGGTGGGCCTACCTGTTGTATGCGCTGATGCTGGCATGCGTAGTGTGGGCCGTCGTCAGAAGGCTGAGAAAAAGCACACAAATGCTCAACCAGAAGATTGAGACGCTGGAGGACGAGAAGATGCAGATTGAGCTGCGCTCCAAGCAAAACGAACTCATGCGCTCACAAATGAATGTGGTGCGTAAGAATGAGATGCTGCAGGAAATCAAGAAGACGGCTGTCAGCCTGAACAATAGTCTCAGCGAGGATAACCTGCCCAGCATCAAGCGAAAGGTGGTCAGGCTCATCGGCCAGATAGACACCAACATGCAGCATGACGATGATTTGAAGGCTTTCAAAGGTGACTTTGATGCTGTGCACCACGATTTCCTCAAGACGCTCAGCGAACGCTATCCGCAGCTCACCTATAAAGACAAGATGCTCTGTGCCTATCTGAAGATGAACATGCTTTCGAAGGAGATTGCACCGTTGCTCAACATCTCGGTGAGAGGCGTGGAAATCAGCCGTTATCGCCTGCGTAAGAAGTTGGGCCTCGACGAGAAAGAGAATCTTAGCGAGTTCTTGCAGCGCATCGGTGGAAAACGATGAAAGACCTTATAGCGGCGATGCTTCATGTGGTTTCGGTGGCGTATTTCTAATTAGGCATTAATTACACTCTAATTAGGCATTAATTACGTTGCAATTAGGCATTAATTACGGCTCAGTAGATATTTTCCGTGGCAAGCCACAGCACTGACTACCTAAAATATCATAATGCAACGGTAAAGATTCTCAAAAAAAATTTGTACCTTTGCGCTATGACAGCAAACAATTCCCCATCCATCTACGAATCCCTAGCGCGTATTATACTGCCAGAGGGTATTCTTGACATCTTTGAAGTAACCAATGTGATTGATGAGCATACCGGTATCATAGAAGAGACAGGTCTTGAACGTTGCATCATCCACATTCATCTTGCCGAACGTGATCTACGTGATGTCGTATGGCATGACATGAGGCCCAATGGCTTCACGGAGGAAAAGTGCATCAATGACTTTCCTATCCGTGACCGTAAGGTGGTTTTGCATGTCAGCCGGCGTCGTTGGCTTGACGGTGAAGGCAAGAGTGTCATCCTTCCCCATGAAGAGCTGACCGCAGAAGGCACCCGCTACTCCAAGGAGTTTGCGGATGTCTTAAAAAAAATATTTGGATACATACCCAATACCGGCCCGCTCTCTGGAGCGATACTTTAAGACAAACGGCAACACGCTGGAGAAGAACTACAAGGAGAACCTCAGCGGTTTCCGTGATTGGGAACAGGCAGATCATGCCTGCGACTGGGTACTGCTTCCGGAAAACATGGGTGAGCACCTGAGCATCGACGAAAGCATGCATCAGAACGACCTCTTCACATTTGTCTCCAACAAGGATGGTCATGGCAAGAAGGGGACACTTATTGCAGTAGTGCGTGGCACAAAGGCCTCTGATGTTATCAAGATCCTAAAGCAGCTCCCTGAAGAGAAGCGTCTTGCCGTCAAGGAAGTCACGATGGATTATTCCGACTCCATGCATGCCATTGTAGAGGCAGCATTTCCAAAGGCAGACATCACGATAGATGTATTTCATGTCATCAAGAACCAGTGCGATGCACTTGATGAACTGCGTATGCGCTTCAAGCGTAAGGCCATCAGCGAGCAGGGCAAGGAGAAGGCAGAATTCAACAAGGCCAAGAAACGCAGGAAGAAAGCCAGGGAGTACTATCGCAAGACACATCCCAGAAAAAGAGGTGAGAATCGCGGAAGGAAAAGAAAGCGTGCCAATGAGCAATTCAAGCCAAATGAACTCGCAAATGGAGACACCAAGGTGGAACTTTTCACAAGAGCTCGTCACATACTGTCCAAAAGCGGTGAGAAATGGAGCGAGTCACAGAAGACACGCGCAGAGTTGGTTTTTGGCTTTGCACCACAAATAAGGAAAGCGCATTCCCTGGTATGCAAGCTCCGCTGCATATTCAAAAATAAGAAACTGAGTAAAGAAACTGCACGTGAGAAACTCAAAGTATGGTACAAAGAAGTCTCAGAAAGCAATATCAAGGAGCTCATCGCAGCGAAAAGGACGCTCAAGGCAAAGGAAGAGGATGTGCTCAACTACTTTGTCAACCATGCAACCAATGCTGCTGCAGAGTCCCTCAACTCAAAGATGAAGGGATTTCGCTCTGAACTAAGAGGAGTACGTGACCTTCCTTTCTATCTTTACCGTTGCACTATGATATTTGGGTAGTCAGTACTGTGGCTTGCCACGGAAAATATCTACTGAGCCTTAATTACAGGTCAATTAGGCATTAATTAGAGTGTAATTTGTCGGTTAATTGCAACCCAATCAGGCATGAATTGGAAATAGCTGCGCTTGGAGGCACATTTATAGTCCTAATGAACTAAAGACGATTGGGTTTATTGGGTTTTAAATAGTGACTTTGCCTGTTGGCATGTTGCAACAGTTAGAAATGGTCTGTTGATATTTGCAACTATAAGAAACGAAAGGAGCCGGCTGCAAGTCCGGCTCCTTTCATGAAGGCAGCACCTGCCCTCGGTGTCTATAAGAACAAATGTGCTTATGCGAAACTGATGACACCCTGCACCGGCTCGT
>Ga0256407_10004156_pt1 | contig 24575 bp, 20 predicted proteins | sample RumenRJG_04DNA_FD_193489 | JGI IMG/M metagenome (GOLD analysis project Ga0256407, IMG submission 193489) | Bovine rumen microbial communities from Lethbridge, Alberta, Canada - RJG_04 | ecosystem: Host-associated > Mammals > Digestive system > Stomach > Rumen | place: Canada: Alberta... | reverse complement strand
ATGAAACGGAGGAATAAGCGATGGCATCCATCAAGAAAAGAAACAACAGCTACTGCGTCGTTTACCGATATATCGACGCCGACGGCAATAAACGACAGAAATGGGAATCCTATAAAACGATGACCGAGGCGCGAACCCGCCAGAAGGAAATCGAGTACAAGGAGCGCATCGGGACCTTCGTGATCCCGCAGTGCAAGACCATGAACGAACTGCTGACAGAATATATCAACCTGTACGGCAAAAATACCTGGGCCTTATCTACATACAGCAGCAACGTCTCCACCATAGACAACTATGTGAGACCTCTGCTCGGGGACATGAAGATCAAGGACGTCACGCCAAGGGTGCTGGAAAAGTTTTACCAGCAGATTTTGAAAACAAAGGCTGTGCCGAATCCTATGACCGGCAAAGCCAAAAATGAGTTCTGCACGACCTCAAACGTCCGGGAGATCCATAAGATACTCCGGAATTGCTTTAACCAGGCCCTTAAGTGGGAACTGGTGGAGAAGAACCCTGCTATGCTGGCAAATGTCCCGAAGCACAAGCAGGAAGAACGGGCCATCTGGACCGCTGAGGACCTGTTCCATGCTCTGGAAGTCTGCGAAGATGAACAATTGAGGCTCTGCATCAACCTGGCTTTCTCCTGTTCCCTCCGCATAGGCGAGCTGCTTGGGCTGACCTGGGATTGTGTAGACATCTCTGAGGAATCCATCGCGTCCGGATATGCCAGCATTACCATCAACAAGGAAATGCAGCGTGTGCGGAAGGATGCCCTGAATGCTCTGGAACAGAAAGATGTAATCCGGATCTTCCCCTCACAGAACAAGAGGACCGTTACAGTCATGGTCCTGAAGGCCCCGAAGACACAAAGCAGTGTCCGCAAGGTCTTCCTGCCGCGCACGGTTGCGCAGATGCTTGTAGATTTCAAGAAAGAGCAGGATTACGCAAGGGATGCTCTCGGAGATGAATACTACGATTACAATCTGGTCATTTGCGGATCTGCCGGGACTCCCCGGGAATCCTCGGTTATACAGGAGAAATTTACAAAGCTGATCGAAGAACACGATCTTCCGAAGGTTGTTTTCCACAGTCTGCGTCATTCCAGTATCACTTATAAACTGAAACTGAATGGCGGCGACGTAAAGGCTGTCCAGGGTGACTCCGGACATGCCCAGACTTCCATGGTTACCGAGGTATATTCGCATATCCTTGATGATGACCGGAGGAACAACGCCCGGCTCTTTGAAGAACACTTCTATGCCAGCAAAGGCCATATACCGGAAACGCCTGCACCAGCACCGGCCGCTGCCGATACCGCCTCGGATGAACCGGCAGCCGACATGGCAACACTCTTGAAGATGCTTGCAAACCCAGAGACAGCAGCGATGCCCAAGACCCCCACCGCCATGCTGAATCCGGGCAGCAAGCAATAATCTTCAGCCTCTTCATTCTCACTGACATCTTACAGGTTCATGGCATATTCCCCCTTTAAGGACCGACAGGCTTCCTCCCAGAGGATCCTCTGCCGGTTTTACATATCCGGAACTGCTCACGAAGGGCACGGCTTAAGGCCGGTTAGCAATAAAGATCCTTTCTGTGAGCGGTTTTTGCTAACGGCTGTGAGCAGGGAATCTCTGAAAAGAATCCTTCACGGAGGAATCCAGCGGAACTTCACCTACATTACAGCTTCCGGACCGGTATTTATGGGTGCAGCCCCACTGTGAGCAGGCTCTCCGCCGGAGTGAGCAGGAAAACCCAAAATTCAGGCTGTTAGCAAATGGCTGAAAAATGTGAGCAGAATTAAGGATTTTGCTAACCGCTGTGAGCAGAAATCAAAAAAGCCCCTCGCGAGAAGGGCTTCCTGCTAACAAAAGCGGAACCTCGTTTTGCTAACACCGAAGGCGTTTTGCTAACGAAATTCCGCTCGAAATCGCGTCCGTGAGGTGACTCGAACACCCGACCTACCGCTTAGGAGGCGGTCGCTCTATCCAACTGAGCTACACAGACATCTTCAATTTTTGGCTTATTTCCGGGCTTTTTCGGCCCTCCGGCAAGCCGGCCGGCGGAGCTTCGAGTTACTGACAACTGCTCACTTTGGCGGCAGGTTGTAAAATCACCTTTGCCCCCGAGGGGCTGCACATGTAAATGCCGCGAACCCCTTTTGAGTCCAAAATCCAACTGGATTCGAACCCGGCACCGTATCTTTAACGACCCCGCGTGCCAGGGTCATCGCCACCCTTAGGAGGCGGTCGCTCTATCCAACTGAGCTACGCAGACTTGTATAAAATTGATGATTTCGGCTCTATTTTCGAACTCACAGCCGATATGAGTTTTCCGCCAGGCGGATGGTCCGCAATCACCTTAGGAGGCGGACGCTCTATCCGGCTGAGCTACGGAAACATGGGCGGACATGCTGACCGCCCGTATACCACTAAACTATTATAAGGTGATTTTACTGATTGCGCAAGTGCTTTCTCGGAGCCGGAAAAGCCATGTTTTATAGGTTTTCTCAGGCAAAGTTTGCATTTCCCTGCAGCCAGAACTTGCCTTTGAAGCGGCGTCCCGGAAGCGGTTCTCCGAGAAGATCATTCTCATTGATTCCAATGCGGAAATTGATATCGTTGCACACTACCCGGAGATCGTAGACGGTTTCGTGGGTAAACCGGTTCTCTTTTTTCGAAACCTCCGTAATCTCTCCGAGGATAGCGTACTGATCACTCTCCAGACCGCTGGGCATCAGCGACGTATCAACGATGGAGTAGATATCCTCTGTCTCCATCCGTCTGGAAATGCTGTTGTACAGCTCATAATCATCAAAGGACAGGGTCTCCATGGCAGATTCGTCTCCGCCTTCGGCAGCGCGGATCAGAGAATTGCGGTTTGCCGCGGCCACTTTAGCCTTTTCAATCTGTCTGGCTGATTTCTGCACCGGAAGAATGATGATTCCCTCGGAAGCAAGGCCGGAAAGGCAGACCGACTCCACCTTAATCCGGGAACCCTGTTTCTGCTTTTTCTGCCGGTATTCCAGCGGATTCAGCAGATAAAAGATCAGCGACAGCCCCACCTTGTATTCTTCCAGCATTCCGGCGAAGGTTTCCCTGTCGATGTGACGCTGCAGCGTGCAGTACTCGGATGAGGAAACTTCACTGCTCTCGAGATAGGGATAATAGTATTCTATCTCCATATCGTCGCGCTCATCCATCTCCCCGTAGATGGCAACGCCTATCCCCGGCGCTACCTCGCACTTAATCTCACAGATCGTTGTATCATAATCCAGCTGATAATACCTTACACTGGCCGGATCTCTCGCAAGTGTCCTGAGAACTGCCTTGATGTCCTTTTCTCTGCGGCACATGGAAAATCCGACCGATTTCAGGAATTTATGCATTCGGTTTCCTCTCTGTTTCCGTAATGTTTTGTTTGTAATCTTTCTGACTTACATGTTTTCTGTATCATCCATCTTCGTGATGCGCATCCGGCTGTGTCCCGGTCTGGTCACATATCCCAGGGCCTGCTCCAGTGACTGCTGCTCTTCCACGCCCAGTTTTCCCTGGGTGGTGCCCTCAATCACATCTTTCAGATACAGATAGCAGCCATCTCCGCTGTGAACGCAATTCAGGATAAATCCTGTGTTATTATCGTCCAGAAGGGTGAGGCAGAAGCTGAGATTACCGCCCATTCCCTTCAGTGCATTGTATTTTACAATTCCCGTCTTCTGATAGCTTGCGCTGACATCGCTGAACGCTTCCTTCAGCCGCCGGTTGATGCTTTCATTCTGTGCACCGATCTCCTCTGTATATTCTACCAGATTCATAATCGTATCTTCCAGCGTTTCAGCATCTTTTCCCCGCATGAAGACATCATATCCGCGGTAAAGCCGTTTATAATAGAACGTACATCGTATTGTGACTATGATCAGAATCATATTCAATATCAACAGCACGATGAGAAAGATTCCCGGGTCGACGGGAAATGAATTCAGTATACTGTTTTCCATCTTACGTGACTCCTGATTTCAGTATTCTTATGATTTTTAAGGATTAGCCCTGCAGCGACTGCAGAAGTTCGGTGATCCGCTCCAGTTCTTCCGGCGAATAGTACTCTATCTCTATCCGGCCCTTCTTCTCGTCCTTTCGGCGGATCTGCACTTTGGTTCCCATGATGCCCTTCAGCTGCTCCTCCAAATCCTGGAAGAACAGAGACAGTCTGTCCTCTGTCTTCTCTTCTTTCGTATCCTTCTCCGGTTCTTCCGTCTTCTCCGTCAGTTTTTTTACCAGTTTTTCGGTCTCACGGACACTCAGACCCTTTTGCGCTATCTTCTGTGCCAGCGCAAACTGTTCTTCTTTATCTGACAGAGCAAGCAGTGCTCTTGCATGTCCTCCGCTCAGGGTGTTTTCCACCAGCATGTTCTGGACGCGCTCATCCAGCTTCAGAAGCCGCATGCTGTTGGTGATGGTGGCGCGGTTTTTGGAAACCCGCTGTGCCACATCTTCCTGCCGGAGTCCGAAGGTCTCCACCAGCGACTGGTATGCCTTCGCCTCTTCAATCGGGTTCAGATCGGATCGCTGAATGTTCTCAATCAGAGAAATCTCCATGCGTTTCTGCGGCGTATAGGTATCTACCCGCACCGGTACGGAAGTAAGTCCTGCCAGCTTAGCCGCACGGAATCTTCTTTCTCCGGCGACAATCACATATTTCTCTGCCTTCTTTTCCACCAGCAGAGGCTGAAGAATGCCGTAATTCCGGATAGTTTCCGCAAGAGAAGCCAGCTCTTCCGCATCAAAGGCCTTTCTCGGCTGATTCTCATCGGTATCAATCAGCGCAATGCTGACCATCATGGGTTCGTTTTCTTTTGCGGGCTTTTTGGTTCCGGCAGGTTTTCCCGATGTTTTAGCCGGGGTCTTTTTCTCTGCTTTTCCGGTTCTGCTTCCGCTCTGTGCCGGTTCTTTCTTCCGGGAATTCGAATTCTCCTGCTTTTTTACTGCGGGAGTCTCCGTCTCTGATTCTGTATTAAAAAATGCATCCAATCCGCGGCCTAAGCCCATTCTTCTTGCCATTCCTGCATCCTCCGCATTTCCATCAGCTGCGCATTGTTACTGCGTCAGAATCTTCTTTTCATCACTTCAGCCGCCAGAAGACGGTAGTTCTCTGCTCCTGTTGACCTTCTGTCATAAAGGTTGATGGGCATGCCGTGGCTCGGCGCCTCCGCCAGCCTGACATTTCTGGGAATTACCGTATCAAATATCTTTTCATTCAGGTTCTGCCGGACATTCTCAACAACTTCAGAAGAAAGCTTTGTTCTGGTATCATACATGGTAAATACGATGCCTTCCAGCTTCAGGTCCGGATTCATCTTCTTCTGCACCAGCCCGATCGTGCGCAGCACCTGGGACAATCCCTCCAGCGCGTAATATTCGCACTGAATCGGAACCAGCACACTGTCTGCCGCCGTCAGCGCATTGATGGTGAGAAGACTAAGAGAAGGCGGGCAGTCTATAATAATGAAGTCATACTTCTTTTTCACCGGGTCGAGATGCTTTTTCAGCTGCGCTTCCTTCTTCTCCTGGTCCAGAAGCTCGATCTCTGCGCCGGCCAGATTGGAGTCTGACGGAAGAATATCCAGTCCGGATTCCTCCTCCCGCACCAGACACTCCTTCAGGGTGCAGTCTCCCATGATCATCTCGTACACGGTATTTTCTGCTCCAGCCTTGTCCAGTCCGAAACCGCTGGTCATATTTCCCTGCGGATCCATATCAATGGCAAGAACGCGCTTTCCTGCTTCCGCAAGGCATGCCGCCAGATTGATCGACGTCGTCGTCTTGCCGACACCGCCCTTCTGATTTGCAATTGCGATAATTCTGCCCATATGGAACTCCTCTCATTATTTCTATAGCGCTCGCTGCTTCCCGCGCACGCCGCCGTGCAGCGCTCGCATTCTTCGAATGCTCGCTCACGGGCTTCGCCCTCTGGCATGAGCACTTAGCGCCCGTCTTTTGGGCGCTTACGTGCGAGCCGTGCAAAGCACTTAGTGAGCCATCGGCGAACTTAGTACTTTGTAATGTTCGCGCACGGCTCATTGCTGCGTGGACATTATACCACACGTTGTCTTATTCGTGAAGGGCGGGTTCTGTTTTGAGTAAAGCAATTCCGGCAATGTTTCACGTGGAACATTGCCGGAATTGTCTTTCTATATGTTTCACGTGAAACATCAGCAAAGCGGTTCTTTTGCCGGGGTGCCGGCTTTTCTTGGATATTTTTTCGGCGTGGCCTTTGTTTTTTCCACGAGGACAAGTTTTCGCTCGTCGGAATTCGGCAGCCGGAAGGAACAGATGTCTTTTACTTCTCCGCCCAGCTTCCGGATGGCTCCCTCCGCTCCCCGCAGTTCTTCTTCCGCCTTTTCGGATTTGTATGCGATGAAGCGGCCTCCCTGTTTCACGAGGGGAAGGCAGTATTCCGACAGGGTTGCCATATTTGCCACAGCCCGTGAAACACACATGTCAAACTGTTCCCGGTACTGCAGATTCTGTCCGATATCCTCGGCCCGGCCATGCACAGCCGTAATTCCGGTCAGACCCAGTTTTTCTGTCACTTCGTTCAGAAAACGGATTCTCTTATTGAGAGAATCCATCAGCACGATCTCCAGCTGCGGATTCAGAATTTTCAGCGGGATTCCGGGGAATCCGGCGCCGGTTCCGATATCGGCGATTTTCAGTGATGCATTTAATATAGAAGGAACAGCTTTTATCAGGGAGGCGCTGTCGGTGAAATGCTTGGTGATGACCTCCGATTCCTCCGTGATTGCCGTGAGATTCATGACATTGTTCCACTCGATGAGAAGATCATAATAGGTCTCAAACTGACGGACCTGCTCCTCGCTGAGCGCGATTCCCATCGAAGACATCTCTTCGGTAAGCTGCTTTTTGAAATGCTCTCCCATGGTTTACTCCTCACTGTGATTCTTCTCTGCCAGCTTCTTCTGCTCCAGATATACCAGGAGAACCGAGATATCTGCCGGCGATACGCCGCCGATGCGGGTAGCCTGTCCGATACTGGAGGGTTTGTAGCTGTTCAGCTTCTGTCTCGCCTCAATGCGCAGATTCTTTACCTGGCTGTAATCGAAGGCCGGGTCCAGCTTTTTACTCTCCAGCTTCCGGAACTGTTCCACCTGCTTTTTCTGTCTGGTGATGTATCCTTCGTATTTGATGTTGATGTTAATCTGATTGATGACCCGTTCCGGAAGGGGTTCTCTCGCGAATCTCTCCGGATCCAGCTCTGCCACGCTCTCATAATCCAGCTCCGGCCGGCGGATAAGTCCCGCCAGGCTTTCGCCGGTCTTAAGCGGTGTGCTGCCGTGTTCACTGAGGAACGCGGAGACTTTGGCAGACGCTCCCACCTTGATGGCAGAAAGGCGCTGTATCTCATTCTCGATAGCTGCTCTGTCCGCTTCGACCTGCTCGTAGTGGGCATCGCTGACAAGCCCTATCTCATGGCCAATGCCACTGAGCCTGAGATCCGCATTATCCTGTCTGAGAAGCAGCCGGTATTCGGCCCGGGATGTCATCATCCGGTAGGGCTCCAGATTTTCCTTGGTGACCAGATCATCGATCAGCACGCCGATATAGGCCTGTCCTCTGTCAAGAACCACCGGTTCCTTTCCCTGGATTTTCCGCGCCGCATTGACGCCCGCCATGAATCCCTGTACCGCCGCCTCTTCATAACCGGAACTGCCGTTAAACTGTCCTCCCGCAAAAAGACCGGATATTTTTTTGAATTCCAGAGACGGCTTCAGCTGCCTTGCATTGATGCAGTCATACTCGATGGCGTAGGCGTTCCGCACAATTCTGGCATTCTCCAGGCCCGGCACCGACCGGTACATGGCAAACTGAACATCCTCCGGCATGGAGCTGGACATTCCATCCACATACATCTCATTGGTATAGAGTCCCTCGGGCTCGATGAACACCTGATGTCTGTCCTTTTCCGGAAACTTCATGACCTTGTCCTCGATGGAAGGACAGTATCTCGGTCCTGTTCCGTGAATCACGCCGGAATACAGGGGAGAACGGTCGATATTAGCCCGGATGATCTCATGGGTTTTTTCATTGGTATAGGTCAGCCAGCAGGGAACCTGCTCCTTCTGAATACTATCGGGATCGGTGGAAAAGGAAAACGGCGTCACTCTCTCATCTCCCGGCTGAATCACCATCTTTGAAAAATCGATGCTTCTGCCGTCAATGCGGGCCGGCGTTCCCGTCTTGAACCTTGTCAGTTCAATGCCGATCTTCTCCAGAGAGGCGGACAGATGATTTGCCGCCATGAGCCCGTTGGGTCCGGTATAATTGCTCACATCTCCGTAGATACAGCGGGCCTTCAGATAGGTTCCCGTGCAGAGTACCACCGCCTGACAGTGATACAGGGCACCGGAAAAGGTTTTAAGACCTGTGACACAGTCCTCCTCGGTCAGGATTTCACTGACCTCCGCCTGCCGGATCGTCAGATTCTCCGTATTTTCCAGTACTTCCCGCATACTCTGGCTGTAAGCCTTTTTATCCGCCTGGGCCCGGAGAGAATGAACCGCCGGTCCCTTTGAGGTATTCAGCATCTTGGACTGAATAAAGGTTTTATCGATATTTTTGCCCATTTCGCCGCCCAGGGCATCCAGCTCTCTCACCAGATGTCCCTTGGAGCTGCCACCCACGTTCGGATTGCAGGGCATCAGAGCGATGCTGTCCACGCTGACAGTGAATATGATGGTACGAAATCCAAGTCTCGCCGCTGCCAGAGCTGCCTCGCAGCCCGCATGTCCGGCTCCTACCACCGCGATGTCATAAAATTCTTCCAGATTCGGCATATTCCGCCCTTTCCTTCTGTATCCTTTGTTCTACTTTCCCATGCAGAACCGTTTGAATATCTCATCCGCCAGGTCATCCTCCATGGATTCCCCGATAATGGTGCCCAGCTGTTCGTAGGCATTCAGCAGATCCACGGTGAAGAAGTCTTCCGTCATCCCCTCATCAATACTCTGAAGTACCAGAAGAAGACTTTCTTTTGCCGCCTCCAGCGCAGTTCTGTGACGGTCATTGGTGATGACCAGCTCGTCATTAAAATCAATCTCACCGGAAAGGAACATCTCCTCGATCTTCTCCTCCAGCGCATCAATCCCCGTCTGTTCCTTCGCGGATACCGGAAGAACCGGCCTGCCGGAAGCATTTTCCACTTCCTCTGCAGTAAGAACCTGGGTCAGGTCCGACTTATTGAGAAGCACAATCGCCTTCCGGTCCCCGATCAGATCGATAATCTCCGCATCATTTTCATCCAGCCTGCGGGATCCGTCAACAATATACAGGATCAGGTCAGCTTTGTCCACAATATTCCGGGCTTTGTCCACACCGATTTTCTCCACGATGTTATCTGTCTCGCGGATGCCGGCCGTGTCGATGATATTCAGGCTGATGCCCCGGAGATGAATCTGCTCCTCCAGCGTATCCCGGGTGGTTCCCTCCACATCGGTTACAATCGCCCGGTCTTCCCCCACAAGAACATTCATCAGCGAGGATTTTCCCGCATTCGGCTTTCCGAGAATCACCGTCTGGATGCCTTCCCGCAGGACCCTTCCGCTGGAAAATGTATCCGCCAGCTTTGAAATCTCCTCCGCCATGGGCGTTACGACTTCTCTCAGATGTTCCGGATATCCCTCCAGGGAAATATGCTCCGGATCGTCGAGGGCAGACTCGATATACGCAGACTCATAAATTATTCTTGAACGTAAATCTTTGATTTTTTCCGAAAGAGAGCCGGAAAGCTGCCTTACCGAGCTTTTTCTGGCATAATCATTCTTCGCATTGATCAGATCCATCACCGCTTCTGCCTGGGAAAGATCGATACGCCCGCCCAGAAAAGCCCGTTTGGTAAATTCCCCCGGCTCCGCCATCCTGGCGCCGTTTCTCAGAATCGCCGAAAGGATCCGGCGAAGAACCAGAAGACCTCCGTGACACTGAAACTCCACCGAGTTTTCCGTCGTATAGCTGTGGGGTGAGCGCATCACCAGCGCCAGCACCTCATCGATGACTTCCCCGTCCTCCACGATGTGTCCGTAATGGACGGTGTAACCCTTCTGTCCGGCCAGCTTCTTTTTCCCGTCCGCAGCGGCAAATACCCTGTCCGCCACAGCAAGGGCGTCCTCCCCGCTGATCCGGATAATCCCGATTCCCGCCGGGGAAAGGGCTGTTGCGATAGCCGCAATTGTCTCTGTCTGATACATATCTTAAGCCCTTTAAAAACGGGACTGCCGCATAATCATCTCATATGCAGCAGCCCCGGTTTTCTTTACATTCCTGTTACTGATTGGTGCGGTTTACGGAATTTCTGTACTTTTCAAAATCCTTTTTCCACTTCGGTACTTCATCCTCGGCCTTGGCCTGCTTTGCCGCCGGCGCCGGTTTCTTCACGGCTTCCTTTGCCTCGGACTTTTCCTGTAAACCTTCTCTTCTCTTTGAACCGCGGTCAGAATTCCAGCTGTTCTTTCCGAACTTTCCGCCTCTTCTGCCGCCCTTTGCTTCCTTCTCGCTCTTTTCCTTCTTCTTCAGGAAGATGGTTACATGGCGATAGGGTTCCTCGCCGTCGCTGCGGGTAACAACATACTTATCGTTCTGCAGCGCGGAGTGAATAATTCTTCTCTCGTAGGGATTCATCGGCTCCAGGGAAACCGGGCGTCTGCCTCTCTTTACCTTGTAGGCAATATTTCTTGCCAGAGTCTCCAGAGTCTCTTTTCTTCTCTCACGGTAATTCTCGGTATCCAGCTTGATGCGGATGTAGTCATTCTCCCTGCGGTTTACCACCAGGCTTACCAGATACTGGAGAGAATCCAGGGTCTGACCTCGCTTGCCGATCAGCACGCCCATGTTTGCGCCGGCCATATCCACCGAAAGCTCATTTTCCTCAAAGTTGAAGGAGCTGGTCAGTTCCACCTCGCCGATATTCATGGCGCCGAACACCTCGGTGAGAAATGCAACTGCGGTCTTTTCAATCTCCGCTGCCTCTTCGGGAGAAAGTCTTCTCTTCGGCTTCTCCGGCTTTTCTTCCTTCTCATCGATGACGTCCTCCACAGCCTGGGGACGGCTCTTTTCCGGAGCTGCTTCTTTAGCCGGAGCTTCCTTCACAGCCTTTTCTTCCTTTACGGCAAAAACAGCGGCTGCGGCTGCCTTCTCCAGATCCACTGCAGGAAGAACGGCTTCCTTCTCTGCTTCCAGAATCGGAGCCTTGACCTCCTCCTCCAGAGCTTCCAGGTCGTCTGCGCCTTCCTTCTTCTTTGCGCGGATCACCGCCTGTTTTGCGCCAAAGCCCAGAAATCCGGTGCTTCCCTTTTCGATTACTTCATATTCCAGCTTATCGCTCGGCACGCCGAGTTCGATGAGCGCTTTATTTACAGCTTCATCCACCGTCTTCGCGGTTACTGTAATAAAATCCATTCTGAGCCTCCGTCTTATTTCGTGTTCTTTTCGTTAAAGTTCTTTACCATTCTCGCCTTGGCCGCAATGCTTCCGGGCTTCGGTTCCTTGCCCTCGTAGAAATCCTTGGATTCCTGCATCTGCTTCTTGGCAGCACTCTTTTTGATGGCGCTTTCTTCGCTCTCCCTGCGCTCCTTTTCTTCCTTCTGCTCAATGCTTCTGAGGCTTGCATTTGCATTGGAAGTTACCTTGGCTGCGGGAAGGCCCTTCTTTGCGCGCTTCTTGTTCATCTTTTCCACATTCTTCGCCACCAGCTCATTGACGTCAATCTTGTCCATGCGCCTGTTGACGAACATCTGCTGCAGCAGTGTGAGGGCACCCTGTACCACCCAGTAGATACCGATGGCGGCCGGAAGGGTAAAGCAGATAAATACGGAAACTAACGGCATGGTGATCATCATCTGGTTCATCATGGATGCACCCGGCTGATCCGGGTCAGTGCTTCCGTTATCCATCATCTTTGTGGAAAGGAACTGGGTAAGTCCCGCAAGGATCGGGATAAGCCATGCCACATTGGGGCTTGCAAAGCCGCGGAACGGAGCTGCCGCCAGGTTAATGCCGAAGAAATCATTCATCTGATGGATGATATCCACCGCATTCTGCACGGCGCTGTCAGCAAATACCGCGGGGAAACTGCTCTGAAGCTCTGCCCATCCCTCATTGGTCAGCTTGTACAGAAGATCAATGATGCTGTTGGTGGTTGTCGCGTCAAACTTCAGAACCTTGAACTGTTCTGCCATGGCAGTCGCTTTGGTATCAAAGCCAGGCTGCTTCATCAGCGGTGCGGCCACGGTCTCAAAATATGTCTTGACAGAGGGTACGTAAGCAGGAATGTTGTAGATAACCCGATACAGCGCGAAGATAATCGGCAGCTGAATCAGCAGCGGAAGGCATCCTGCAGTCGGATTGGAACCATACTTCTCATAAACGGCCTGCATCTCCGCATTCTGTCTGGCCATGGAAGTCTGGTCTGTTTTTCCCTTGTACTTCTTCTGAATCGCCTGAATCTCAGGATTCATCAGCTTCATAAGCCTGGTGTTCTCCTGCTGCTTGATGGTCAGCGGGAACAGAAGAATCTTCGTAATTACGGTAAACAGAATAATGCAGATTCCAAGATTATAACAATTGAAGCTGCTCGTAAACTTGAACAGCACGTCCATAATGTAACCGAATACTGTCGCAATCGGTCCGAGAATGGACCCAGCTTTTGTCAGAACTAAAAAATTCAAGAAAAATACCTCCTGTAGGTACTAGGGAACCGGATCATAACCGCCGGCTGCAAAGGGATGACATCTGAGAATCCGTTTTGCAGCAAGAAAACCACCCTTGACTGTCCCATACTTTTCCACAGCCTCGATGGCATACGCAGAACAGGTTGGAACATATCTGCAGTGAGGTCCCGACAGCGGGGAAATATACTTCTGGTATCCCCGTATCGACTTGATGATGATTTTCTTTACCATTCCATGACCTCCGAAAAACCGGATTATTCTTCTCCGGTACAATTCTGGGCGATGTTATGAAGTCCGCACAGGTGCACAAAGGCACTCTCGATTTGTCGGTAATCGGAATCTTTTGCCGCGGCACGCGCGACAACGATGATGTTTAATCCTTTCTTCAGGGAATTACGGCGAAGACGGAACACTTCCCGGATAAGTCTTGTTATGTGATGGCGCACGACACTGTTTCCAACCTTCTTGCTGACAGATATTCCGATGCGGGTTTCCTTTTTCTCCGTCGGAAGCACATACATGACCAGCAGCCGGTTGGCATAGGACTTTCCTTTTCTGTAGACTTCTCTGAATTCGCTGTTTTTCTTAACAGAATAAAAGTTGTGCATAGATCTGAAAGAGGCCACAGATGACTGCGGCCTCTTAGTTCCTTCCCGGACCTGCAAAGGGTTACAGGCCTTACGTTATTAAGCAGTTAATTTTGCTCTTCCCTTTGCTCTTCTGGCAGCCAGAACCTTTCTTCCGCCTGCAGTAGCCATTCTTGCTCTGAAGCCGTGAACTTTCGCTCTCTGTCTCTTCTTCGGCTGTAATGTCATTTTCATAGGGTAACACCTCCTCATCAATACAAAGTAAAGCAGATAATCTGCTGATGTGCGCTTAATTGTCCGGCCTGCAGAATACAGGCCTCTGTTCCGTTTCCGGATAAAACATCTGTTCAATTATAATAAACAATATTTGTTTCGTCAATCCATTTTTTTGGCGAAAAATCGCGGGTTTTCCGTTGTTTTGGGGATATTTTTCCACATATCATAGATATAGTATTATATATAGAAGAAAGACACAACATGTGGACCGGGCGGCGGTCAAAAACCCCGTGAAATATAGGAAAATGCCTGTGTGTATAAGTTATCCACACTTTGGGGATAACTTGTGGATAAACGAACGGCTGTTTCCTTTGACTCCATTTACAAAACTGTCAGTTTGCGATAGAATAGAGTATTAAGATTGGGTAAGTGTGCCGCTTGGTCCGCCTGCCCATGCTTCCATAAGAAATACTTCAGGAAAAGGAACCGATTATGCAGGACAAATTAGAACTTATCAGCGAAAAATGGCAGGAAATCCTGCTCCATATCAAACAGGAGTATGAACTGTCGGATGTATCCTTCAAGACATGGCTTCTCCCGACAAAACCCTATGCGCTGAGGCAGGATACTCTTCTGATCCTTGTCCCCGACAAACAGTTCCTCGGCTATATACGGAAGAAGTACGGCGTTCTTCTCCAGGTTTCCGTGGAAGAAATTACGGACATTCCCTGCAAGGTCGACTTTGTCACACCGGAAGAGACGGAACAGAAGCCAAAGGACAGCCAGGATCTTCTGATTGAGAGAAAACCGGATGTGGACAGAGAAAAGGTACGGACGGCCAATCTCAATCCGAAATATACCTTTGATACCTTTGTCGTAGGAAAGAACAACAACTTCGCCCATGCAGCCGCACTGGCCGCCGCGGAATCTCCGGGTACCATCTACAATCCTCTTTTTATTCACGGAGGCGTGGGACTCGGAAAGACCCATCTGATGCATTCCATCGGACACTTTATTCTGCGGAATAATCCCCAGGCCAGGGTCCTGTATGTAACCAGCGAAAAGTTCACCAATGAGCTGATCGATGCCATCCGGAACAAGAATAATATCTCTACCACGGAATTCCGGTCAAAGTACCGCAACATCGATGTTCTTCTGATTGACGATATTCAGTTTATCATCGGCAAGGAAAGTACCCAGGAAGAATTCTTCCATACCTTCAATGCCCTCTATGAGGATAAGAAACAGATCGTCATCACCTCCGACCGGCCGCCGAAGGAGCTGGAAACCCTCGAGGACCGACTCCGTTCCCGGTTTGAATGGGGCCTGACGGTGGATATCCAGTCTCCGGACTATGAAACCCGTATGGCCATTCTCCGGAAGAAGGAAGAGCTGGACGGCATCAATATCGACAATGAGGTCATCAAATATATCGCCAACAATGTCAAGTCCAACATCCGTGAACTGGAAGGGGCGCTCACGAAAATCGTGGCCCTCGGACGGCTCAACCGGCAGGAAATCAATGTGGAACTGGCGGAGGAAGCTCTGAAGGACCTGATTTCTCCCGGTGAAAAACGGGAAGTGACCCCGGAACTGATTCTCCAGGTGGTGGCGGATCACTACAACCTGACGCCGGACGATATCATTTCCCAGAAACGTTCCAGAGAAGTGGTAATTCCGAGACAGATTGTGATGTATCTCTGCCGCACCATGACGACCACGCCGCTCAAAACCATCGGAAACTATCTGGGCGGAAGGGATCACACCACCATCCTTCACGGCCAGGAAAAGATTGCTTCGGATGTGGAAAAGGATGAATCCATGCGGAATACCATCGATATCCTCATCAAGAAGATCAATACACAGTAGTTCTGTGGATAACTGCTGTATATGATGTGGATTCTGTGGACTGTTTTTTCGGACTTTTTTCCGGCTGTGGAAAATGAGGAAAACCTCTCCGGTTTTTCCCCTGTTTTCAACAGTGCTTTTCACAGACAGAAGTCCTCTGTTTATGCCGGATAAGACCATTTTTCCACATATCCACGCCCCCTATTACTATTACGGCGGAATGGATCCTATTCTTTCTCTCTCCGCCTGCGCATATTTTCCGAAAGGAGTTATCAACATCCATGAAACTGGTATTCAGAAAAGAACAGCTTATGAACGCGGTCAATATTGTACTGAAGGCCGTGCCCTCCAAGACCACGATGACCATACTGCAGTGCATCCTGATTGACGCCCAGTCCGATACCATCCGCCTGACCGGCAATGATACGGAGCTGGGAATTGAGACAAAGGCGGAGGGCGAAATCCAGGCCCACGGAAAGATTGCCCTGGAGGCAAAACTGTTTTCCGAGATCATCCGCAAGCTTTCCGGCGAGGATGATATTATTCTGGAGACAGACGAGAAGCTTTCCACCACCATCAAGAGCGGCAAGGCCCTCTTCCGCATCCAGGGACGGGATCCGGAAGAATTTTCCTATATTCCCCATATCGGGCGGGACCACTATATCTGTATCTCCGAGTACACGCTGAAGGAAATCATCCGGCAGACGATTTTTTCCATCTCCCCGAATGACTCCAACCGCATGATGACCGGTGAATATCTGAAGGTGGAAGGCAGCCGCCTTTCTCTGGTTGCGCTCGACGGCCACCGCATGTCCATCCGGAATGTGGCCCTGAAGAATGCACTCAGCGACGTGTCCGCCATTATTCCCGGCAAGAGCCTGAGTGAGATTTCCCGTATTCTCGGCGACAACATCGAGAGCGATGTCCTGATCTTCTTTGATGAGGGCCACGCCATGTTCGAGTTCGGGGATACCGTCATCGTGACAAGGCTGATTGACGGGGAGTATTTCCGGGTAAATCAGATGATTTCCAGGGATTATGCCACCAAGGTTGTCATCAACCGCCAGCAGTTTCTCTCGGAGATCGACAAGGCCAGCATCTTTATCCGGGAAAATGACAAGCGCCCGGTGGTTTTCCAGATCCGGGATACAGAGCTGCAGGTCCGTCTGAAATCCACCTTCGGTTCTCTGAATTCGGAGATTCCCGCCCAGAAGACGGGAAATGATCTGATGATCGGCTTCAACCCGGCCTTTTTCATGGATGCGCTGCGGAACATCGATGATGAGGAAGTCACCCTCTACATGATGAACCCGAAGTCGCCCTGCTTCATCCGGGATGAGAATGAGAGCTACATTTACCTCATTCTGCCGGTAAACTTTAATCCGGAGGATATCTGATCATGGAAAACATCAAGCTCCGTGAGGGAGAAGAATTCATCAAGCTGGGACAGGCGCTGAAGGCAGCAGGATTTGTGGAATCCGGCGTGGACGCCAAGTTTGCGGTTCAGGACGGGCTGGTTCTGGTGAACGGTGAGACGGATACGCGTCGGGGAAGAAAGCTTGTGCCCGGCGATATCGTGGAATTTGAAGGAAAGAAGCTTACCGTTATCCGGTAGGAAAAGCAGGGTTTGGATGTATATTGAGTCGCTGGATCTGAAGAATTTCAGAAATTACGAGGAGCTTCACCTGACGTTCGACCGGGGGATCAATGTGTTCTTCGGCGACAATGCCCAGGGAAAGACCAATATTCTGGAGGCGCTGTATGTCTGCGCCACATCCCGTTCCCACAGGGGAAGCAAAGACCGGGAGATGATCCGGTTCGGTCAGGAGGAAGCCCACCTCAGGATGGAGATTCGGAAGCAGGATATTCCCGGTCGGATTGACATGCATTTTCATCCGGGAAAATCCAGGGGAATCGCCATCGGCGGCATCCCCATCCGGAAGGCCAGCGAGCTGTTCGGCGTGATCCATGTGGTATGCTTCTCGCCGGAGGACCTGGGAATTGTGAAAAATGGTCCCGCAGAGAGGAGACAGTTTCTCAATATGGAGCTCTGTCAGCTGGACAGGGGATATGTAAGCGATCTTCTGACCTACAACAAGGTGCTGCAGCAGAGAAATCAGCTGCTGAAGGACCTGTATTTCAGGCCGGATCTGGAGGATACGCTGGATGTCTGGGATGAACAGCTGATAAAGTCCGGCCGGGAAATCATTAAAAAACGGCGGAAGTTTGTGAAGGAACTGAATACCATTATCCGGGATATTCATCTGGGCCTTTCCGGCGGACGGGAAGAACTGTTTCTGACTTATGAGCCGGATATTGAAGAGGAAGACTTTCGGGATGAGCTGATTCGGAACAGGGAAACGGATAAAAAGTTGAAGACCACCGTGACAGGTCCCCACCGGGATGACGTGGGGTTCGGGGTCAATGATATCAACATCCGGAAGTACGGTTCCCAGGGACAGCAGCGGAGCGCCGCCCTTTCCCTGAAGCTCTCCGAAATTGAACTGGTAAAGAAAAAGACAGGAGATTCCCCGGTGCTTCTCCTGGATGATGTATTATCGGAGCTGGATTCCGGACGCCAGGAGAATCTTCTCGGTGTCTTATCGGGAATTCAGGCATTTATCACCTGTACGGGACTGGATGATTTTGTCAGTCATTCGTTCCATATCGACAGGTTGTTTCAGGTTAACAGCGGTAAAGTGAATTGAGACAGGAGGAATCGGCAGCATGGGTTCTGAATATAATGCAGATCAGATACAGATTCTGGAAGGTCTGGAGGCGGTAAGAAAGCGGCCGGGTATGTATATCGGCAGTACGTCTCTCAGAGGACTCCATCATCTGGTCTATGAGATTGTGGATAATGCAGTAGACGAGGCGCTGGCCGGTTTCTGTGATACGATAGAGGTTACGGTGAATCCGGACAATTCCATCACCGTCGTGGATGACGGCCGCGGAATTCCGGTGGATATCCAGAAAAAAGCGGGACTTCCGGCGGTGGAGGTTGTATTTACCATCCTTCATGCGGGCGGCAAGTTCGGCGGCGGCGGATACAAGGTATCCGGCGGTCTGCACGGCGTAGGCGCTTCGGTCGTCAACGCTCTATCCGAATGGCTTGAGGTGGAAATCCGCAGGGACGGAAAAATATACCGCCAGCGCTATGAGCGCGGAAAAACCATGTATCCCGTAAAAGAAGTCGGGACCTGCGGAGCGGAGGAACACGGCACCACCGTGACCTTCCTTCCGGACAAGGAAATCTTTGAAAATACGGTCTATGATTATAATACCCTGAAGACAAGACTTCGGGAGACGGCTTTTCTTACCAGAAATCTGAAGATTATTCTCCGGGATGAGAGAGAAGAAAAGCATGAGTCCACCTTCCACTATGAGGGAGGTATCCGGGAATTCGTACAGTACTTAAACCGCAGCACCCAGCCCCTCTATGAGCAGATTATCTACTGCGAAGGCGTGAGAGACAAGGTCATGGTGGAGGTTGCGCTGCAGCACAACGATTCTTACACCGAGAATATCTACACCTTTGTCAACAATATCAACACACCGGAGGGAGGTATGCACCTTTCCGGCTTTAAGAGTGCGCTGACAAAGACATTCAATGACTATGCCCGCACCAACAAGCTGTTAAAGGACAGCGAACCGGCGCTGACCGGCGAGGATATCCGCGAGGGTATGACTGCCATCATCAGCATTAAGATCGAGGATCCGCAGTTTGAGGGACAGACCAAGCAGAAGCTGGGAAACAGCGTGGCTAAAACAGCGGTCGAATCCATTGTTTCAGAACAGCTGACCTACTTCCTGGAGCAGAATCCGAATGTGGCAAAGATCATCTGCGACAAGTCAATTCTGTCCAGCCGGGCCAGAGAGGCAGCCCGCAAGGCCAGAGAGATGACCAGAAGAAAGTCTGCATTAGACGGCCTTTCCCTTCCGGGAAAGCTGGCAGACTGCTCCGACAGGGATCCCTCGAAGTGCGAGATCTTCATCGTTGAGGGAGATTCCGCCGGCGGTTCCGCGAAGGATGCCAGAAACAAGGCGACCCAGGCGATTCTGCCGCTCCGCGGAAAAATTCTGAACGTGGAGAAGGCGAGACTGGACCGGATCTACGGCAATGCGGAGATCCGTGCCATGATCACGGCCTTCGGCACGGGAATCCACGATGATTTCGACATCTCGAAGCTCCGTTACGACAAGATTATCATTATGACGGATGCCGATGTGGACGGCGCGCATATCGCCACCCTGATGCTGACCTTTATTTACCGCTTCATGCCGGAACTGATCCGGACGGGCCATGTCTATCTTGCCCAGCCGCCGCTGTACAAGGTGGAAAAGAACAAGAAAATCTGGTATGCCTACAGCGATGATGAGCTGAACAGCATTCTTTCCGAGATTGGCCGCGATACCAACAATAAGATTCAGCGGTACAAGGGTCTCGGAGAGATGGATGCGGAGCAGCTCTGGGAGACAACCATGGATCCGGAGCGCCGGATTCTCCTGCAGGTGCAGATGGATGAAGAGGCGGTTTCAGAGATCGACCTCACCTTCTCAACCCTGATGGGAGATCAGGTTGAGCCGAGAAGAGAGTTTATCGAGGCAAATGCAAAATACGTGCGGAATCTGGACATCTAGGCAGATGCCTGTAACCTTTCCGGCAGCAGTAAACGGAGGAATCTATGGAACCTAATGTATTCGATAAGATACAGGAAGTCGACCTGAAAAAGACGATGGAGAACTCCTACATCGACTACGCGATGAGCGTTATCGCCTCCCGCGCCCTTCCGGATGTGCGGGACGGCTTAAAGCCGGTGCAGAGACGAGTTCTCTATTCGATGATAGAACTGAACAACGGACCGGACAAACCCCACAGAAAGTCAGCGCGTATCGTCGGTGACACCATGGGTAAGTATCATCCCCACGGCGACAGCTCCATCTACGGTTCTCTGGTCTATATGGCCCAGAAGTGGAATGAGAGATATCCCCTGGTGGACGGACATGGAAACTTCGGTTCCGTGGACGGCGACGGCGCGGCAGCCATGCGATATACGGAGGCCCGCCTTTCGAAGATTTCCATGGAGCTTCTTGCGGACATCAACAAGGATACGGTGGATTTCGTACCGAACTTTGATGAAACCGAAAAAGAACCTACGGTTCTCCCGGCCCGCTTCCCGAATCTTCTGGTCAATGGTGCCACCGGCATTGCCGTCGGTATGGCAACCAACATTCCTCCCCATAACCTGCGGGAAGTGATCGATGCCATCGTGAAGATCATCGACAACCGTGTGGAGGAAGACCGGGAAACCGAACTGGAAGAAGTGATGGAGATCGTCAAGGGACCGGATTTCCCGACCGGCGCCACCATCCTCGGACGGTCCGGCATTGAGGAGGCTTACCGCACCGGCCGCGGAAAGCTGCGGGTCCGTGCGGAATATACCATCGAGACCCTTCCCAACGGCAAGACCCGGATTCTGGTGACAGAGCTTCCCTACATGGTCAATAAGGCCCGGCTCATCGAAAAGATTGCGAACCTGGTCAAGGAAAAGAGAATTGACGGCATCACCACCCTGCGGGATGAGTCCAACCGGGAAGGCATGCGGATCAATATTGAACTCCGGCGGGATGTGAACGCCAATGTGGTTTTAAATCAGCTGCTCCGGCACACCCAGCTGCAGGATACCTTCGGCGTGATTATGCTGGCTCTGGTGAACAATGAGCCCCGCGTCATGAATCTCCTGGAAATGCTTTCCTACTATCTTAAGCATCAGGAGGATGTGGTCACCCGCAGAACAAAGTACGATCTGAATAAGGCAGAAGAACGGGCCCACATTCTGGAAGGTCTTCTCAAGGCGCTGGATGTCATCGACGAAGTCATCCGGATTATCCGGGCGGCTGCCAATGTGGCGGAGGCAAAGACAAACCTGATCGCTGCCTTCGGATTCTCTGACGCCCAGGCCCAGGCCATCGTGGACATGCGTCTCCGCGCTCTGACAGGTCTGGAACGGGAGAAGCTTCTTGCCGAATACCAGGAGCTGCAGAGAAAGATCGCTGAGTGGAGAGCGATTCTCGGCGATGAGAAGCTGCTTCTCGGCGTGATCCGCAAAGAGATCACCGAAGTAAAAGACCGCTACGGCGATGACAGAAGAACACGCATCGGCTGGGATGAGAACGAGATCGACGAAGAGGATATGATTCCGGATGATGACGTGGTCATCACCATGACCCACCTGGGTTACATCAAGAGAATGTCCTCCGATAATTTCAAGAGCCAGAACCGCGGCGGAAAGGGAATCCGCGGCATGGCCACCATCGATGAGGATTATCTGGATGACCTGCTGATGACGACCAATCTCCACAGCCTGATGTTCTTTACCAACCGGGGACGGGTGTACCGGCTTAAGGCCTACGAGATTCCGGAAGCGGGAAGAACAGCCAGAGGAACGGCGATCATCAACCTGATTCCGCTGCAGAAGGACGAGAAGGTAACCGCCTTTGTCTCCGTGGAAGAGCTGAACGAAGACAACAAGTATCTGTTCATGGCCACAAAATCCGGTATCGTAAAGCGCGGCCGGGTCAGCGAGTACCAGAATGTCCGCAAGAATGGCCTGCAGGCCATCACGCTCCGGGAAGGCGATGAACTGATCGAAGTCAAGGCGACCGACAACAATCAGGATATTATCCTTGTATCAAAGAAGGGAATGTGTATCCGCTTCCACGAGACCGACGTCCGGGTGATGGGAAGAATCACCATGGGCGTCATGGGCATGCGCCTGGATGAGGATGATGAGGTGATCGGCATGCAGCTGGCAAGCCAGGGTGAATGCCTGCTGGTGGCCTCCGAGTACGGATACGGCAAGAGAACCAGGGTCGATGAATTCAAGCCGCAGTACCGCGGCGGCAAGGGAATTCTCTGCTACCGCGTGGTGCCGAAGACCGGCTATCTGATCGGCGCAAAGCTGGTGGATGACAACCGGGAGATCATGCTGATCACCAATGAGGGAATCATTATCCAGATGCCGGTGAATAATATCTCCATCATCGGACGAAATACCTCCGGTGTGAAACTGATGAATATTGATGCGGAGTCCGGCGCTTCCGTGGCGGGCATTGCAAAGGTGCGCTCCGGCAGCGAATCCGGGGAAGAAGATGATGTTTCTCTGGAAGATCTGGAAGAAGAGGATAACGGAGAAAATGACGGGATGACCGAGTCGGAAGAAGATACAGGAGAAACCGTATGAGAACAGTCCATGTTTCTGAAGTAACCCGGAACATCAGAGAAATGTGCATTGAAGCAAACCATACCCTTTCGGATGACATGCAGAAGGTATTCCGGAAGGGTGCGGAGAAGGAAGAATCCCCCATCGGAAAAAAGGTATTTGCCCAGCTGTCGGAAAACCTTGAGATTGCCGAAAAGGACAGGATTCCCATCTGTCAGGACACAGGAATGGCCGTAATCTTCATGAATATCGGCCAGGATGTCCATTTTGAGGGAGGAGACCTGGAGGAAGCCATCAATGAGGGTGTAAGGGAAGGCTATATCGAAGGGTATCTGCGCAAATCCGTGGTGGAGGATCCCATTGAACGGGTCAACACCCAGGACAATACCCCCGCTGTGATTCATTATGCCATTGTGCCGGGAGATAAGGTGGATATCACGGTGGCCCCGAAGGGATTCGGCAGCGAAAACATGAGCAGAGTATTCATGCTTAAGCCGGCGGACGGCATTGAGGGAGTAAAAGAAGCCATTCTCACTGCAGTCCGGGATGCGGGACCCAACGCCTGCCCGCCCATGGTGGTGGGCGTGGGCATCGGCGGTACCTTTGAAAAGTGCGCGCAGATGGCAAAGCATGCCCTGACAAGGGATCTCCGGGAGACGCCGAAGATTGCCTGGGTCCGGGAGCTGGAAGAAGAGATGCTTGAAAAGATCAATAATCTCGGCACGGGACCTGCCGGACTGGGGGGCAGAATCACCGCCCTCGCCGTCAACGTGGAAACCTATCCCACCCATATTGCAGGACTTCCCATGGCAGTCAATATCTGCTGTCATGTGAACCGTCACGCCCACAGAGTAATATAGGAGGTAAATATGGATATTCGTCTGCAGGCGCCTTTTGACAGGGAGACGGCAAAGTCGCTCCATGCGGGGGATTATGTTCTGATTTCCGGGACAATCTACACCGCGCGGGACGCAGCCCACAAGAGAATGGCGGAAGCACTCGCGGAGGGAAAGGAGCTTCCCTTTGATATCCGCGGCAATATTATCTATTATATGGGTCCCTCTCCGGCCAGAGAGGGAAGACCCATCGGCTCCGCGGGACCGACAACGGCGACCCGTATGGACAAATATACGCCGGAGCTGCTGGATCTGGGCCTTGGCGGAATGATCGGCAAGGGAAAGAGAAGTGCTGCCGTTGTGGACGGTATCGTACGGAACGGCGCCGTATACTTTGCCTCTGTCGGAGGAGCAGGTGCCCTTCTTTCTAAATGTATTACCGATTCCGTAATTATCGCCTACGAGGACCTGGGTACGGAAGCCATCCGGAAACTGACGGTGAAAGACTTTCCGGCCATTGTTGTAATAGATGCGGAGGGCAATAACATCTATGAGACGGCCTGGAAGAAATATGCAAAGTAAAGGTAACGATTCTGAATCGATACATTTAAATTTCAATTGACAGAGTCTATAAACTCGGCTATAATAGTTTTTGCTCTCACCTGAGAGCGACAACTGAATATTGTTTTCAGTGAACTGCGGAGAATTACTCAAGAGGCCGAAGAGGCGCCCCTGCTAAGGGTGTAGGTCGGGAAACCGGCGCGAGGGTTCAAATCCCTCATTCTCCGCTTCCTTTTTTCTCTGAAAATCAAAAAAAGTTTAAAAAACAGTTGACCTTCTCTGGAGGTTGTGATATATTATCAAAGCTGTCTCGAAAAACTTCGATTTCTGAGAAAAAAGAAATTTAAAAAAGTTGTTGACAAGCGATTGCAGTTATGCTATTATATCTAAGCTGTCGCTTGAGAGAACAGCAAAGAACATTGAGAACTGAATACTATGTAAAACCCTGAAAATTCCAAGAACAGCGGTCGATAAGGTAGAGACCGCGGAACGAAAGTTCCAAAGTTCAAGAGATTTTCAAGAACGACCTTAAACAGTAATAACGGTTAAAGAAGCCAAGTGTTTC